>Ga0255345_1000570_pt1 | contig 59635 bp, 50 predicted proteins | sample wastewater_treat_6_FD_192415 | JGI IMG/M metagenome (GOLD analysis project Ga0255345, IMG submission 192415) | Wastewater microbial communities from Lulu Island WWTP, Vancouver, Canada - plant20 | ecosystem: Engineered > WWTP > Wastewater > Unclassified | place: Canada: Vancouver, British...
GAAACTTGGAAGATTTGTACTCGCCAGCAATGATCTGGAGATCGATGATGAGACTATGCTCCAGCACTACAAAGGGCAGCAGTCAGTCGAACGCGGATTCAGATTCTTGAAGGATAAGAGATTCAACATTGCTCAAGTATACTTGAAGAAAGAAGAGCGAATACAAGCGCTTGCTATGATTATGGTGCTGACTCTCCTGGTTTATTCTATTGCTGAATGGCTGCTCAGAAAAAGGTTGATGGAGACGGGAAATTCAATTCCCAATCAACTCAAAAAGCCAACCCAGAAACCGACCTTAAAGTGGGTATTCTTCTTATTCAATGGGGTGGCTGATGTCAAAGTCAATATTATGGGGATTACTCATCGAGAAATGGTGCATTTGACAGACGTGCTCAAATTGATTTTAAGGTTGATGGGACCGGAGTGTGAAAAGTATTACGCTGAGGAATGTTAATGCGAAATATAGGATACATGATTCGAAATCAGATTGAATAACAAATTTTTGGATTCACGATATACGAACCATCTCCGGAAAGAGTCCGGAAAGAGTTCGGCGAAAAGCTCTTTGCATTCCTTTTTCATTTCCTGCAGAAGCCCTATGAACTCATCGACCTTGGCAAGGCGGCCGGGCTTGCTGGTGGGCGGCCATCTCAATACAGTAGCGCCCCAATTCGGCCTCATATTCAAGCTGCTGGAGAGTGCGGGCGACGGCCATTCAAACCGCCTCCACCGGCCTATTTGCCCGCCGGCCATCCGGCCCTGCCCAGCCTGGCAGGCTGTCCCTGAGCTTACCACCCTCCAGGCCGCAGGCTTCACTGGCTGGCTAAAGCGCTTCCAGGAGTGTTTGCACAACTTCCCAAGGTTTGCAGATCGCCGCGGAGCAACTGCATGAGCTCACCCCGGTGACATAACAGCCATCGCCCTCATCGCTCTTCACAAGGACCATTTCACCATTGAGGTGATGGAGACCAGGAGGTGATGGAGACCAGGAGGTGATGGAGACCAGGGGGTGATGGATACCAGGAGGTGATGGATACCAGGAGGTGATGGAGATCAGGAGATCTGATGCTTATAAGGGCATCTCCCACCTCTTTGAGGAAGGAGCAAAAAGAGTAATCCGCAAAGGGGCAGCAAAGAAAAGCCGGGTAAACCCCTGTGAGGCCCTGGCATCTCCCTGATTCATCCGTTTGGTGAGAGCAGAATGCTAGTTGTATTTTAATACGTCTTAAATATCATTGCAATTGCTTGGTGTTTATATGCTCCGGTTGGGATTTGAACCCAAGTCGAAGGAGTGAGAGTCCCACATGATTGGCCGAGCTACACTACCGGAGCGCGGATTGGGGGTGGTTCCTTCTATCATTTAAGGCTTTTGGCCCTGGAGGAAAAAGTCGCAGCACCCCTGCAATGCACACTCCTCGCATTTTGGCCCCCTTGCCCGGCAGACCAGCCTCCCATGGCTGATCAGATTGAGGTGAAAGGAGCTGTATCTCTCCGGCGGCACGATCTCCTCCAGGGCCTTCTGCGCCTTCTCCGGGGAGAGGCCGGGAGCTACCAGGCCCAACCGCTGCGAGACCCGGAAAACGTGGGTGTCCACAGGCATGAACGGCATGCCAAAGGCAAAGAGCAGGACGATGGAGGCGGTCTTGGGCCCCACCCCGGGCAGGGAGAGAAGGTAGCTCATGGCCGCCTCCTTCTCCATCCCCCCCAGAAAGCCGATCTCTATCGCCCCCCGATCGCTCTTGATCCGCAAGAGAGCCTCCTGTATCCGCCGGGCCTTGATCTCCGCCAGCCCCCCCTCCCGAATGCTCTCCGCCACCTCCTCCGCCCGGGTGGAGAGGAGAGACTCGTAGTCCCCATAGGCCCTCTTCAGACTGGCGAATGCCCGCAGGCTGTTGATATCGCTGGTGTTCTGAGAGAGAATAGTCCTCACCAGCAGGTCCACCGGATCGATCTCATCCACCTCGGGAAGACCGTACAGCTCCTCCAGAATGCAAATGCACTCTCCAATCTTATCGCTTGCCTTTTGCCCGACCATCCCTCATAGCACTGATCACAATGCCTTAAAGCTTATCACGAATATTCAGTCAGCAAAAATTTATTAAACCATGTAATGAAATAAAGGGGCAGATGGATTTTATCGAGATCTATCCCTTTCTAGTGGCCATGCTCATAGGAGCGCTCATCGGTACTGAGCGCCAGCGTCGCCTGGCAGGGGAGAAGGTGAGGGGGGTGGCCGGCCTGAGGACCTTCATACTTATCTCCCTCCTGGGGGCCCTCTCTGCCACCCTGGCAACCGATTTCGGCCCCCTCTTTGCCGTGGGCGCTCTTGTCTCCCTGGTCGTCCTGGTATCAGTGGGCTACGCCTCCGCCGTCAGCTCCCTGGGAAGGATAGATCTAACTGCCGCTGTGGCTGCAGTGGTCACATTCATCCTGGGAATGCTCGCCACCTTTCCCGAGAAGATCACCCTGGCCGTCTCCCTGGCCATTATCACTACCTGGATCCTGGCCACCCGGACGATCACCCACCACTACGTTGAGGGCTTGCATGAGGCTGACCTGCTCGACACCCTGAAGATGGGCATCATCGCCCTGGTGATCTACCCCTTACTGCCCGGGGAGCCCCTGGACCCCTGGGGGGTCATCAACCTCCGCCAGATCTGGCTCTTTGTGATTCTGGTCAGCCTGATAGGCTTCACCGGCTACATCCTCATCCGCATAGTGGGAACGGAGAGGGGCCTGACCCTCACTGGCATCCTGGGGGGAATGGCCTCGAGCATCGCCGTCACCACCTCCCTGGCTGAGAGGTCGAGGATCAATCCCCAGATAACATCCTCTGCCGTCTTTGCCACTGCCATCGCCAGCAGCACTGCCTTTCCCAGAGTCCTGTTAATTGCCGCTGTGATAAACAAGGAGATACTGCCGGATCTGTTCATCCCTCTGCTGGCCATGACCGCTGTCGGAACTGCCCTTGCCTATATATCTCGGCGCAGGAGCCCGCCTCAGGACAGCGAGGTGAAGATCTCAGACCCCTTCCGCATCCTCCCCGCCCTCAAGCTGGGCTCCCTCTTCGCCCTGGTCTTGATCATATCCAAGCTCGCCAGCCTGTACTTTGGAGATATGGGAATCTATGCCGCCAGCATACTCTCGGGCCTGGTGAATCTCGATGCCATCACCCTGAGCCTGGCCACCCTGGCCAGGTCAAGCCTGCTTCCCAGCGTTGCTGCTACCTCCATCACCCTGGCGGTGATCGCCAACACCCTGGTAAAGCTGGTCATATCCTATGCCCTGGGCAGCAGAGATTTCGGCAACCAGACAGCCGCTATCCTTCTACCCACTGCGTTGGCTGGAATCCTAGCGTTGCTCTTGCTCTAGAACAGGGAAAAAGGAGAGGATGGGCCCGACGCGGTTCGAACGCGTGATCCCCGCCGTGTAAGGGCGATGTCATAACCAGCTAGACCACGGGCCCTGCCCCTTACTATCTGCTCGTCATATTAGACCTTATCGCTTAGGAACGGGGCTTAGGACCGGGGCCCTCTCTCCTCTGCGCTGCGAATATACATCCCAGTCCGGGTCTCATCCAAAAGCCTCTCGGAGGGCTTGGCCGTCGCCAGGCTGACCAGGATCATCGCTGCCACTGAGAGGACAAATCCATACATGCTGGGATGCATGGGCATGGCGGCAACATACTTGGCATAATAGCTGAAGGCAAACGTCCCCACCAATCCCACGACCATCGAGGCCAGCGCTCCCTCTCTGGTGGCCCGGCGCCAGTACAGCCCGGCGAAGAGAGGGGTCACAAAGCAGGCCAGCATCACTCCGATGGCCATCCAGATCAGCCAGGCCAAAAGCTCAGGAGGATTGGACCAGGCCAGGTACAGAGTGAGGATGGTAGAGGCGACTATTGCCGCCCGGCTGAGAAGGGTGATAGACTTCTCAGAGGCCTCCCTGTTGATGAACTGCCGGTATATGTCCCAGCTAACATAGCTTCCGATGGTCAGCATCAGGCGGTCGGTGGTGGACATCACCGCCGAGAGGACGATCACCGCCACCAGAGGAGCAAACAAACCGGGGAAGACATACTCCGAGGCCACAATGAAAGAGTAGTCAGCAGGATTGGTGACCCCGGTGGGCATGGCGATCATACCCTCCTGGGTCATCGATCTGGCGGCATATCCTGTGATCTTGCACAGGTACATGATCACTGCATAAATGACGAAGGCGGCAAGGGGTGCCCACTTGAAATATCTGTCCTCCCGCGCAGCAAGCACGTTGTTGACCACATGAGGGGCTGCTGCCAGGCCGAAGGTGAGCAGGAAGAAGAATGATATCAGATACATGGGGGTCATGAAGGCATAGCCGGCATAGGGGGGATGGATCTGAGGATACCACAGATGGGTCATATTGACATCGATCTCCGCCAGGATGGCATTGATATGGGTCAGTCCACCGGCGGCATCGATCACCGCCGGACCGACGAGAAGCACTCCCAGGAGGATCATCATTCCCTGGATCAAGGAAGCCATGCCAATGGCATACAACCCTCCCAGGATGGTATAGCCCATGACGATGACTGCGCCGATCACCAGAGCCCATTGATAGGGTATCTTGAAGAGCCATGACAAGACCATGCTGATGGAGATGTACTGCCCCACCAGATAGATGATGGAGATGAAGACGCCGATTACGGCCGAAGTACCTCTGATCCCCCGCGGGCTGTAGAAGCGGTGGGCAAAATAGTCCTGCATGGTCACATAACCTGTCCTGGCGGCGACTGAATGGATCTTTGCTCCGAAGAAGAGTATACAGACTGCAGCACAGAGGGGGACGAATATCTGCTCCCAGATGCTCGGCCAGCCAGTGGCATATCCAAGACCCGCCACCCCCAGAATGGTCATCCCGCTGCAGATGCTCGATACTATGAGAAGGGTGAACGTCCAGAATCCCAGGTTCCTTCCCGCCACCAGGAAGTCCTCAGAGTTCTTGATCTTCTTTGAGGCGAAGGCGCCAATGGTGATGAGACCTATGAAATAGACAGCGACTACAACCAGAGTGGTAATGTCCATCTCCATCACCACCTCAGGGCCCATATCAAGAGCAGAATTGAGATGAATACTGGCACAATGATGATTCCAATAAATGTCTCTGTCGGCAGTCCTAAGATCAGATTAAACCCTCCATATATGTTGCGTGTGAGCATGGTTCAGGCCAGGGTCTAATAAATCTAACCGTCCCCTCAGGAGAGCTTCCGGAGAGCTCTCAACTGAGGGCTTTTATAGTGATCTCACCACATCTCCAGGGATGAGTGAGCTACTTTCTTCCTCAGGCAGTGAACTCCTGGAGATTTGCGACCGCGCCTCTGCCGCTGTATCCTCCTCCATCCGGGATATGGTTGGGATGGCTGCAGGCGGGCAGATGGTGAATATGGGTGCTGACGGCACCCCCACCAAGAGGATAGACCGCGCGGCAGAGAATGCAGTCCTGGAGGTGCTGAGATCATCAGGCAAGGGCTTTTGGGTGCTGAGCGAGGAGAAGGGAGAGATGATAGTGGGCAGGAACCCGGATCATTTCCTTCATCTCGATCCCCTGGATGGAACATTCAATGCCATTGCAGGAATTCCCTTCTATGCCCTCTCGATATACATCCGCGGAGATGACTGCCGTCTGGGATACATCTACGACCTTGCCCGGGGGGCAAGCTTCTATGCCGAGGCCGGCAGAGGGGCTTATGCAGGATCTGGTGAGAGAATATCCGTGTCCAAAAATGATGATCTCATGAGCTTCAGCATCTCCGCCTATACCATTCGCCCTCATACTGGCCGGGTCACAAGGATAGGAGACCGGGTGAGGAGGATTCGCACCTTAGGGAGCGCCTCCCTGGAGATGGCCCTGGTCGCCTCAGGAAAGCTGGACTCATTCGTCGATCTGCGGGGGATGATGAGGGTGGTGGACGTGGCGGCGGGCTGCCTGATCATAGAGGAGGCAGGGGGACAGGTATCCGATTCAAAGGGATGTCAGCTCCAACTGGAGAGGGGTATGTGGCAGAAGAGGTGTGTGGTCGGCTCCAACGGCCGGAGGCATCAGGATCTTCTGAGGCTCATCGAGGGTGATTGAGATTAAGATCGGATTTGTCTCTCGGAGGGGGGAGGGGCCTGTCTCGCTGGCAGCAAAGCTCATCCAGGAGATCGAGTCCTGGAAAGAGGGCGTTGGGATCCTGGTGGACGAGGACCTCGCTGTAAAGATAGGAAGGCCTCCTTCCTCTGTTCAGGAGATGGAACAGGGACGGGTGGACTTCATAGTCTCCATCGGAGGAGATGGCACCATCCTCAGGACCATTCATAAGATGGCCGACCCGGTGCCCATCCTGGGGATAAACATGGGCACCCTGGGCTTTCTGGTGGATGTGGAGCCTGCGGATGCGGAGACGACCATAAAGCGCCTCCTTTCAGGATTTGTGGTGGATGAGCGCTCCCGGCTGAAGATGCTCATAAACGGGGTCTGCATGCCCCGCGCCACCAATGAGATCGCCCTTATCACCGCCAGCCCGGCCAAGATGATAGAGTTTGAGATCCTGGTGGATGGCTCTTTGATGGAGGACTTCCGGGCGGATGGGGTGATCATAGCCACTGCTACCGGCTCTACTGCTTATGCCATGTCCGCCGGAGGCCCCATCGTCGATCCCCGTGTGGATGCCATCGTCCTGGTTCCCATGGCCCCCTTCAAGCTCTCCAGCCGCCCCTGGGTGATGCCCGGGGGCAGCGTCATCGAGGTCCGGCTCAAGCTGCCTGAGAAGGAGGCGCTGGTGGTGGTGGATGGCCAGAGCTCGACATCCGTATCCTCCCAGGACAGAATAGTGATAAGCAAGGCCAAGACCCCGGCCAGGTTTGTAAAGGTGGCAGAGGGCGGCTTTTATGCCAAGGTGAAGAGCAAGCTGACCTAGAGGCGAATGAGCTGGAGGACACCATCTCTTCGCTGCTCTTTCCCTCTCCGCCTTTTGATCCGAACTCTTTTCACTCTAATCTCTTCCATTGGGCCAGCCTTCTAGCCCACCTCTCTTTTGAGCATCAGTGTGGCAGCGGCGAACATCAGAAGAAAAAAGCCACACAGGAATGCTAGATCAGGAAAGATCTCAGATAGGCTGGATCCTTTGAGCATAATCGCCCTCAGGGCGTCGCTGGCATAGGTCAGGGGGAGGATGTTTGAGAGGGGGCGAAGAAATCCGGGGATCGATTGCACCGGCCAGAAGACGCCACAGAGAACTATCTGGGGGATGATGACAACGGGGATGAACTGTACCACCTGAAACTCGCTTCGGGCAAAGTTTGAAACAAATGAGCCCAGGGCCAAAGCCCCAGCCCCCAAAAGGAGGATCACGATAAAGGCATCAAGAATGCTGCCTCTCATCGGCACGCCGAAGAGATAAATGACTATGAGCAATGTAGTCGCTGATTGGATGACGGCAACCAGGCTGAAGCCGAGGATGTAGCCGGAGACTATCTCTATTCTGCTCAAGGGCGATACCATGAACTTCTCCAGCGTGCCAAGGGTCCTCTCCCTGAGAAATGAGATCGCAGCCAGGATGAAGGTGAAGAAGAATACAACGAAGCCAAGAATTGCGGGTCCGATTGTATCTATCATCTCCAGGTCATAGCCAAAGATATAGCGGGTGACCAGCAGGGTCTCAGATGCTCTTCCTGCCCCCTCCTGCCCCAATCCATCCCTTACCGCGGTGATGATGGCCTGGGTGATCTGCAGGCTGCTGGCATCCAATAGGACCCGCACCTCCTCGGGATATATGACCACAGCGCCGTCCAGCCTTCCCTCAGCGACAAGCTTCTCGGCATCTGATTCTGATCCAAGGCGGAGAATATCGAAGTCCTGGATCGACAGCAGATGGTCTCGCAGTGCAGGATGGCCTCCGCCGTCCACCAGCCCCAACTGAACGCCCGTCATCTCTCCAGAGAGGGCATAACCGAAGAGGAGCATGAGGAAGATGGGGGCAAATGTGATCAGGGCAATTGTGCGCCGGTCGCGCTTCAACTGGCGGACGACCCTCAGTGCCACCACACCCACCCGTCCTGGGTCCGGCCTTTTCATGACCCCTCTGAGAGGCGCAGGAAAGCCTCTTCGAGCTTTGGCTCCAAGAGGCGTATGTCCACGGGAGAGACCTCTGCCAATATCTCCTTGATCTGAGCGTGGCCCTCAAGAGAGACATTTACCACCTCTCCTCTAACCTCTATATCGTATCCCAGATCTCCCAGATGTGCTGCATCCTTCTCCGGCTCTGCCAGCCAGAGGCTCAGAACTGGGCGAAGGCCAGCCTGCCGCAGAACCTCCTCCGGGCTCCCCTGGGCGGCCATCCTCCCCGCCCGCATATAGCCCACCATCTGGCACCTCTCAGCCTCGTCCATGAGGTGCGTGGTGATGACCACTGTCTTGCCATCTTCCGCCAAGCGCTCGAAGTACTCCCAGAAGACCTTCCTCAGACGGGGATCGACACCCACTGTGGGCTCGTCCAATAAAAGCATCTCCGGCTCATGGATGAGGGTGCAGGCCAAAGAGAGCCTCTGGTACATTCCCCCGGAGAGAGCTCCTGCCAGGCGTTTTCTGTGCTCGGAGAGGGCGACCATCCCCAGCAGCTCCTCGATTCTCTTCTCTCTCTCTCGCCCCATGATGCCATAGAGTCCGGAGTAGAACTCCATGTTCTCCTCCACCGTCAGATCGGGATAGAGGGCCTTATGCTGGGTCATATATCCGATGCGGGAGTAGATCCGGCCCACCTGTGCTACCGGCCGGCCCAGGACCCTTAGCTCCCCGGAATCCAGGCGGAGCAGCCGGACGATGGCGCGGATGAATGTGGTCTTGCCCGAGCCATTTGGCCCGAGCAGGCAGTAGGTCACACCACGGGGGATCTCCACATCCAGCCGGTCCAAGGCCAGCAACCTCCCAAAGCTCTTGGTCACACCACGAGCCAATACCGCCGGGCCTTTATCGCTTGCCATGGAACTCAGACCATCATCCTTTTTCGGGCGGCTATGATCAGGGCTGCAGCCAGCAGAGCGAGGATGAAGAGAGCTGCCAGCGACCATTCAATACCCCCATCATCGATTCTCACATAGGCGTTCTCCCAGTCGGCGAGGTCATCCCGGCGGCTGTCGGAGAACTGGAAGAGAATTTTTAACTGGTAGTTCTTGCCGGGCAGGGCATCCTTGGAGACATCGATCTTGTAGAGAAGCTCCGCCTCCTCCTGGGGCTCGAGAATGGGGATGGGAGATTCATCAACGCTCACATACAGGCCGCTCTCCGGGCGGAGACGGGCGACGAGATCACTGGCCCGGTCATCCCCCGTGTTTTTCACCCTTATCCTGATCACATTCCCCTCCGAGCCCGCCCGGAGGGAGGTGGGGGTGATATTCAAGAGCTCGAACTGGGCGCCGCTTCTTCTCTCCACAATCAGATCGAGAGGAATGCTCTGGCTGAGGCTATCGTACCAGTAATAGATATCCGGGTTCTCCGGCCGGCTAGCATCCTCTTTTACAGCCACATCCTTTTGGTAGATGTACTCTATCTGAGCCCTCAGACGGTAGCTGCCGGGGAGGGCGTTCTCATAGGCCTCCAGGGGGAACTCCAGCCGGGGAGAGCTCTGGCCCTCTCGGATGCTGCCGGGAAAGGCCATCTGGCGTTTGATCTCCAGGGCGCTCTCGTTCTCCGCCCGGAGAAGGACAGAGACATCCTGAGCCACAGTCCTCTGCTTCTCCAGCTCCAGCTCCTTTTGAGCGGCCAAGACTTCCTCCCTTCTATTGGCTGCCGGCTCCTCATTTATCTGAAAGGAGGTTATTCGGCCCCGGTTGGTGAGTGTCAGGATGAGAACTGTCTCCTCGCCCTGATAGATGCGGGACCTATCCAGGGATGCCGTCAGATTAGGGGTGCCGTAGACCTTGTAGTAATCGGCTGAGAACCTCTCCGGCGGGACGGGGGCTCCGACCTCCGCAGCCAGAACAGGCAGAGGTGAGAGGAGGATCACAAGTGCAGCGATCATAAATGGTGAGAGTGGCAGGGAGATCTGGGCAGAGACTCCCTTCTCCAGGCTGTCATCTGTTTTTCTGTGAATCAATGGATTAATCCTCCTGCGGGCTTAGCTGGGCTAGGGGAATAGATATGTGCTGCTTCCTCTATTTGGAGATTGTCATCTGTCTATCAGCAGCCCTGTCCTTGGGCATGATATCGAAGGAGAGAAGTCCAGCGGCTATTCTTGGATCAAAGAGCATAAACGAGCATCTAAAAAAGAGGAGGGAAGCCTCGCCCCCTATTACACCAATACTAAATCTCCGGATAGACCATTGTCCTCCCATCAGGATATTCAAGGCCTATCCGCTTCAGGTATTCGCTGTATACCCCCTCGGGATTGAGATCAGCTTTGGGATGGAGCACCTTTGCCAGATAGGTCGCGCCCACCACCTGGTCCAGGCCGTTCATGATATCCCAGTCCATGAAATAGATCCGATCGGACTTTGCAGCTTTGATTCTGCTAGCTCCCGATCTCTCCATAAGCATATTCTTAGCATTCTGCAGCTTGATTGCCTCCTGAGAGGGGGCAGACTCCCAGCCGATCTGAGCATGATCTGCAGGTTGGGTCTGTCTCACAATGATCACCTCAGGATTTTCTGTTACCACCCATTCCCAGTCCACCTTCGGATATGTATCCTCCAGTGTGCCGGCGATGTTGTAGCCCCTTGCCAATTTCAGTACCTGATCAAATGCAGACCCCGGGCCCAGAGTGGAAAGGTCGCCTCCACTGGAGCTCCACTCCACATAGACCACAGGCAAATTCGTTCCTTCCACAGCATTCTTGATGGATTTGGCCTTTTCATCATACCATTTGATGTAGTCGGAAGCCTGCTCTTCCTTGCCCAGAATCTGGCCCAGGATCTCAACCTCTCGCGTCATGTTCTCCGGCTTGGTGAACTCCAGAGCCACCGCCTTGATGTTCTTGAAGGGCTCCAGTCCCTTCTCCAGGCCGTATATGCCGTAGCTCTTGCCTGGATAGCTGTAGCCGATGACCACGATATCGGGAACGATGGTATCCTCTCCATTGCTGGCGATCGCTCCGATCATCTCATAGTCCAGAGCATTCCATTTCCCCACACTCTGCTTTCCCTTGAGAAGAGGGAAGTAGTAGCCCTTATTCTTCACTGTATCAGAGATCCCTACCACCTTGTCCGCCGCTCCCAGCATCACCACTGCCTCGGCTGCGTCCGAGCTGGTGACGATCACCCTCTCGATCGGCTGGGTGAAAGTGACCTCTCTGCCAGCAGAGTCGGTGATGGTCAGGGGGTATTCAGCCGCCCATGCCGGTGCCAGCAGCAATGCCACCATGACAAGTGCTACGGGTACAGAAAACAGTTGTATTTTCATATCTATTCCTCACATAACCTGTCATTATTAAGACGGCGCTGAGTATAAATCGTTTTTGTTAATAATTATAGGGCAGCAGTTAGTAAAGGGCATTTATCCCGCCCTCCGCCCTCAGAACTAGAAAAAAGGAGATAATAGCGCCTTTTTATGGCGCCGGCAGTTGGTTTTACATTCAGGGCGCCCTATAAGCACGGCAGCCAGTCAACGCTGACTGCTCCGCAGGTGGAGTTGCCCCATAGCTGGATGAACTTCTCTATGGAGAAGACACCTGTCAGATCCTCGACCGACCGGCCATACTCAGCATGTCTGCCCTTGAGGGAGCTGCTGGCCTCGGGATCCCTGGAGAGCCAGCCGATATGAGCGACGCCGATCACATTGCTGTTTATGTTGGCCTCAAGGACTCCGTTACAGCAAGGCGTCTCGGTCTGGCCATTGTAGCCCCTGGTCTTGACCTCGGTGGTCTTCTGCAGGTGCTCGGCATGAGTGTACATCTCCGTCATAACCGCGCCTATCTTGTAGTTCTGCACGCACAGCTTATCTACCCATTTCTGGTCGTAGGTGCCGGTCTGATAAGAGACGGGCATGTACTCCAGCTCCTGCTCTGAGGTGAAGTTGATATAATCCATGGGATAGCCGTTCGCCCAAATGCAATCTAAGCCCGCAGGCTGTCTCTCCGCCTCCAGTTCTATCCGGGAGGTTATGACATTTCCTGAGCCGGACTGCTTCTCCACCAGCTTCTGACCCTCAAAGCCAGGTTGGGTGGAGATGACCATCTCCAGACTTCTGTACCCCACTCCTTTTACAGACGATTTCTCGTACATGTAATTGGCAGCGCCTGCCATGCCTATTAGGGTCATGGCCATGACCGCTAAAATGATCGTTTTTCTACTCAATCCACACTACCTCCTTTTCGAAAAGATCGCTCCCGTAAAGGAACCCTAACACCCGCTATTGAGCTTCTCAGCAGCCTATTTCAAGCTTTTGGCCCATTCTGATATCATCAGAGCAGCTCGGCCCGGCGATCATGGGGGAGAAGATGCCATCAACTCAAAAGAAAATAAAAAAACGTATGAGCTCATGCCCTATGGCCGAAATTGTTCAGCCGGTTTACAAAATTTTGGCATGAGCTGCTGGTGCAGGGGCTGGCGGCAGGAAGGCTTCGAGAGATATTGGCAGCTGGTGTAGCTATTCCCTGGCATTCACCATCCTCACAGGCGGGCTTGGACTCGGCATTATTGCGGAAGAGAATCCGCCGGTTTATCTCGAATGACCCGAAGTACTCCTCCAGCTCTTTGAGGCTCTTTTGCCCGGGGACAGATTGCCTGGCATCCAGGAGGTAATATCCGGTGAAGTTGTCCATCGTCTTGAACTCCGCAGTCTTCTTCAGAGATCCAGTCTGATGCAAGGTGAAATCCTGGCTCTTGAACTCCATCTGCTGCAGATCATAGGTCTCCTTCACCTTGGCGCCCACCCCGCCGAATATAGCAGAGCTCTTGAAGCTCTCCGTCCCCACCAGAGCATCCCCACTGGCCAGGGCATTGTAGTTGTCAACGGCATCCCGTTCAATGAAGTTGGCGTTCTTTCCTCTGGCCTCATTCACCATGTACTCATTCTTGACCAGGGCATCAACGCTGCCGCTGAAGATCACATCCTTGGTGGACTTGATCCCCGATTTCATGGATCTGAGGTCTTTGCTCATCTGGAACTGGCCCGAGCCGCTGATAGCGGTCTCCGAAGCATAATCGTATGCCTGCACCCGGACAGATGCCTCTTTCGAGGCGGAGGTGCGGCATTTGGCTGAGGCCTCGACTGCAAACCTGTACCTTCCCTCTAAGGCATTTGCATCCGGCTGAACAGCCAGGTTCTGGGAACGGGTCGCCCCTGCCGGGATATTCAATGAGGTCCTGGTCCAGCCAAACCAGTCCAGTGCACAATCCATCGGCTTGACGCACACCTCTACCTCGGCATCGGTTGAGCCCCCATTGGTCACAGTAACCACGAAGTCCAGCCCATTCCCCTGGGTGGTATAGGACTTATCCCTCTCCGATTCGGGTCCAGTGAGGGTGATATCCACTGATAGCGCCCCAGAATCTCCTCCACAGGGGCTGGGCAGGTAGTCGGGAATGGATGGGGTGGGGAGACCTGGCCAGGTGGCGGAAACATCACCCAATGTCATCCCCGGATCCTCAACTGTGGCTTGCACCTGGCATGCTGTCAGGATCAACATCGTTATCATTATAATCAGATCTTTTCTCATGCTAACCCCCTGAAATAAGGTAAAAAAAGCAGCCAGGTCATCCCGACCTAGCAGTCTATTCCTTCACAAGGCGCGCGTTGCCTCTCTGGCACGGGATTCTCATGGAACTTCAGTATCTTCTCTGCCTCGAATGTTCCTGTGAACATCTCATGAGCCTTGATGTCCTTGTAGAATATCCTATGCCATGTGGCATCGGTTCCCCATGTGCCGTTAAAGGAGTTCTTGGTCTCAATTCCCACCAGATGGGCGGGATTGCTGCCCATCAGGGCGTCAACAGCATCCTGATCCCTTCCCGCTTTCGCGAGGGAGCCGATGAGGTTCTCTGGCGTAGTCCCCGGCGGGTTATAGGGCGTGGTGGAGGAGAAGAATGCCGTCTCATCCTGCTCCAGCTCGTTTACCGAGAACAGCTCCTGCACATTGGCGCCAATGCCGCCATAGAAGGCCTTGGAGTTGATGAATCGACCGCCGGTCAGGGGAGTCTGGCCGCTGTAGATCATCTTGGTGTTCTGGACGAGGTTCAGATTGGACTTGTTTCCTCCATTGACTGAGGAGACATTTCTCTTGAGGACATCAGCATTCTGGGAATATGCCGTCTCCTGATCTAGCTCGAAGTCCCCGTCTCCGTTCATGGTGTCGAAGTATTCCAGGGCTATCTTCTTGTCGATTATAGAATTGGAGACATCGATAATCCCGGTGCCGGACACCTTATGGCTTTCACAAAATTGCTCATACTGCACTGGCGGTACCAATGGCGGATTCGCCAGGACAATGCCGCATAGCCCCATCAGAGCTACTGCGATGACTATCGTCACTCCCTTCATATTACAATTACCCCCGATGTTTGACGCAACAGTTTTTGATCCCTTTGGATTTTGCCTCCATCCTGCCTGATATGCAGAACTTGAGCTACAATTATAAGCTGATATAAGCTGATGCTTTTATTCGATATAAATCTATCTGTTGATGGGAAAAAAAGATGAAAATGGTTCCCGCTCCAGGCGCAATCGGCCTGTGCAGGAGTCCTTTATGCGGCCATCTACAAACAGGGCAGCCAATCGACGCTGACTGCTCCGCAGGTGGAGTTGCCCCAGAGCTGGATGAACTTCTCAATGGAGAAGACACCAGTCAGGTCCTCAACCGATCTGCCGTACTCAGCATGGCGGCCCTTGAGGGCTTTGCTGGCCTCGGGGTCTCTGGAGAGCCATCCGATATGGGCAACGCCGATGACATTGCTGTTCAGGTTGGCCTCGAGAACGCCAGTGCAGCAGCGAGGACAGCCGCTGTCGGTGAAGATGTATCTGTTGGGATCCTCTCGGTTGTAAATGCCGTATCCTCTGGTCTTGACCTCAGTGGTCTTCTGCAGGTGCTCGGCATGAGTGTACATCTCAGTCAGCACAGCGCCTATCTTGTAGTTCTGCACACACAACTTCTCAACCCACTTCTGGTCATAGGTGCCTGTCTGATAGGATACTGGCATGTACTCGAACTCAGCCTCCTTGGTGAAGTTGATGTAGTCCATGGGGCACAGAGTTCCTGTGGGCCAGTCGCATACGCACCAATCGCAGGGGAAGCCGTAAGGATCAATAACCCAGCCGATGGGGACCCCATCACCATTAAGCTGCCTCTCGGCCTCCAGCTCAGTCCTCTCTACGATCACATTTCCCGATCCAGACTCCTTCTCAACCAGCTTCTGACCGTTGAAGCCAGACTGGGTGGAAATGATCATCTCTACGTTCTTGTATCCAACGCCCTTAACCGACGCCTTCTCGTACATGTAGTTGGCTGCGCCGGCCATGCCGACCACGGCCATGGCGAGCACAATCAGAACAGCTATTAGCTTTTTGATTTGCAATCCCTCCTTTCGTATTGCGATCCAGGATCATTCTTGATCCGCCCTGGATATCCCCACAGTTGAGCATAAAAGCATTTTGCAGGCACAATCGCTGTGGTTGGATTATTGTGATATAAATCTGTCGAGTTTGTCCGGGCATCATCGCCCTTATGAATGATGTCTGACATATAAAAAAAATGACCCCAGGCGTCTCCACCCAGGGTCAGAATCCGATGTATATCACTTTATCTATCTACAGGCAAGGCAGCCAGTCAACGCTGATGGCACCGCAGGTGGAGTTGCCCCAGAGCTGGATGAACTTCTCAATGGAGAAGACACCAGTCAGGTCCTCGACGGATCTGCCGTACTCAGCGTGGCGGCCCTTGAGCAGCCTGCTGGGCTCGGGATCCCTGGAGAGCCATCCGATGTGGGCAACGCCGATGACGTTGCTGTTCAGGTTGGCCTCGAGAACGCCAGTGCAGCAGTTATCGACACAGATGTTCTGGTAGCCTCTGGTCTTGACCTCAGTGGTCTTCTGCAGGTGCTCAGCGTGGCTGTACATCTCAGTCAGCACAGCGCCGATTCTGTAGTTCTGCACACACAGCTTCTCAACCCACTTCTGGTCGTAGGTGCCTGTCTGGTAGGATACCGGCATGTACTCGAACTCAGCTTCCTTGGTGAAGTTGATGTAGTCCATGGCACAGGTATTGGGATACCTACAGGGCAACTGCAGTCCAGCAGCATCCAACTGTCTCTCAGCTTCCAGCTCAGTCCTCTCAGTGATCACGTTTCCGGATCCGGACTCCTTCTCAACCAGCTTCTGGCCGTTGAAGCCAGACTGGGTGGAAATGATCATCTCTACGTTCTTGTATCCAACGCCCTTGACCGATGCCTTTTCGTACATATAGTTAGCTGCACCGGCCATGCCGACCACGGCCATGGCGACTATAATCAAAACAGCTATTAGTTTTCTCATTTCTTTCCCACCTCCTTTACATGAGGATCTAAAGTCGCTACTGATAGCAACAAATGATCCTTCAGTACATCACCCCGGCTGGATATACAGATCCTCGATCAGTGATCCAGGATCGCTCCCCCTGAAGAGATGAAACCAGAGATGAAACCATTGATGAAACCATTCGGCTCCGCTCTGCTCCAGTACATAAGCCAAAAGCGCGAACTGTCATCCTATCCGGCGTGAGGCGCCTGAATTCAGGATTACCACTAGATATTATTTGAGCTATTGTCTCAGGCACAACCTTTCCCATTAGATTACTGGCATATAAAGCTATCGAGCAGGGATGGGGGAATTTTATATTCCATTATGGCTGTGAGAGCTCATTCTCCTGAGGGCTATAGAGTCCTTTTAATGGAGGATATAACAGAATATACATTTATGGAGAGCAGCTATGGTTGAATAGCTTAAAAAATGTGGTTTGGACCCGGGGCGTCTCCACCCAGGGTCAAAATCCGATGTATATCACTTTATCTATCTACAGGCAGGGCAGCCAGTCAACGCTGATGGCACCGCAGGTGGAGTTGCCCCAGAGCTGGATGAACTTCTCAATGGAGAAGACACCAGTCAGGTCCTCGACGGATCTGCCATACTCAGCGTGGCGGCCCTTGAGCAGCCTGCTGGGCTCGGGATCCCTGGAGAGCCATCCGATGTGGGCAACGCCGATGACGTTGCTGTTCAGGTTGGCCTCAAGAACGCCAGTGCAGCAGTTCTCGACACAGGTGTTCTGGTAGCCTCTGGTCTTGACCTCGGTGGTCTTCTGCAGGTGCTCAGCGTGGCTGTACATCTCAGTCAGCACAGCGCCGATTCTGTAGTTCTGCACACACAGCTTCTCAACCCACTTCTGGTCATAGGTGCCTGTCTGGTAGGATACCGGCATGTACTCGAACTCAGCTTCCTTGGTGAAGTTGATGTAGTCCATGGCACAGGTATTGGGATAGATACAGGGCAACTGAGCGCCATAGGCATTAAGCTGCCTCTCAGCTTCCAGCTCAGTCCTCTCGGTGATCACGTTTCCGGATCCGGACTCCTTCTCAACCAGCTTCTGGCCGTTGAAGCCAGACTGGGTGGAAATGATCATCTCTACGTTCTTATATCCAACGCCCTTGACCGATGCCTTTTCGTACATATAGTTAGCTGCACCGGCCATGCCTACTACGGCCATGGCGACTATAATCAAAACAGCTATCAGTTTTCTCATTTCTTTCCCACCTCCTTGATATACCAACATTTCTCAGGATCCAAGCCGTCCACAGAGGCCCAAATCCACTTGACACCATAAGACAGCAAGACCTCGTCCTCTGCATGGCAGCAAGCTCATGCAGAGCAACTCCGATTTTGCTGGCATTATGGAGTACCTGATCCTCATGCTTATCGGCTCATATTTGAGTATTTTGCTCAGGCAAGAGCACCCTATACCGCCTTCAGGAATATAAACGTGTCGGGTCTTTAGCCAGAAAAACCGATATCAGCAAGTCTTGTCCATCATTTTGCCCCAGCAAAAATGCCATTGATCTTCACCGGGATTGCAGGGAAAGTGCTACCATCCTCCTGGATGCAATAGCAGTAGAATGCGCGCCAGGACGCCGGCTGGTAATACCAACTCCTTTCGATCCTGGAAAATTGCGCAGGCTGCCAAGATGGGGTTATTGAAAGGTGCTCCGGCCGGGATTTGGACCCGAGTCTTCGGCTTGAAAGGCCGAAATGATTGGCCGGGCTACACTACCGGAGCAACGGTATCATCATCAAATCAACCTGCCTGGCCCTCCCAAATGAGATTGAACAGATATATCTACATTTCCAGTGAGATTCTGGATTTTGAGTAGTCCCGGGCGGATTCGAACCGCCGTCGCGGGCTCCAAAGGCCCTCAGGATTGACCTCTACCCTACGGGACTATTTCTCGCTTCTTCAGACGCGGCAGCCCCTGCCCTCAGAAGCCTGCCCTTGGTTGTCCCCATAAGATATATATTCTCTTTCCCGGAGGATCAATCTGGATGAAGCTGCTCACCAGGACCCATATGAGCCAGCGCAGGTTGATGGAGATCCTCAGGGTGATCGAGAGCGCCAGCACGCCAGTGGGAGCGAGGGCGATCTCAGATACCCTTTCCAACCGGGGCTATGATCTGGGCGAAAGGGCGGTGCGCTATAATCTCAAGATCCTCGATGAGCTGGGGTTCACCAAGAAGAAGGGCTATAGCGGCCGGGTGATCACCCCGCTGGGCTCCAGAGAGCTAGCCGATGCCCTGATAGACGACCGGATGGGATTTGTGAACACCAGGATTGAGGAATATATGTACAGGAGCAGCTTTGATCCACACAGCCGCCAGGGTCTGGTCATCGCCAATACCAGCATTGTCGATAAAACCGATTCCGATAGGGTCCTGGATATCCTTGCCTGCGCCTTCGATCAGGGATACGGGATAAGCCGCCGTGTATTGATCCAGGACGAGGGCGAGATGCTCTCCACCCAGGTGGTGCCCGCCGGATCTATAGGTATGGCCACGGTATGCAGCATAACCATGGATGGGATTCTGATGAAGAAGGGAATTCCCGTCCTCACCAGCTTCGCAGGCCTGGCAAGGATCAGAGATAAGCAGCCGGTGGAGTTCACTGACCTCATAGCTTATGCGGGCTCATCTCTCGATCCAGTGAAGATCTTCATGGGAAGGAGGGTGACAAGCGTCTCCAATGCCATCAGCAGAGGATCGGGACGGGTGCTGGCCAATGTCAGGGAGGTGCCCCTCGCGGCGGCTGGATATGCCCTCGATATTCTGAAGGCATCTCGATGCGCAGGATTTGGCGGCCTTATAAAAGTCGGAGGTCCAGCCGAGCCGATACTGGGCTGTCCAGTGGCCGCAGGAAAGATCGGCATCGCTTTTTATGCCGGGGTCAATGGAGCAGTGGCTGCAGAGGAGATGGGGGCAAGGATAAGGACCCTGCCGATATCCATGCTCGTGGACTACTCCCGGATGGCAGATCTGAACTGATCTGTCGAATTGATATTCCTGAGCAGATATTCCTGAGCGAATATCCCCGAACTGATCTTCCTGTGCTGATATCCGTCACTTCAAGGCTTAAAAGACAAGATAATGTTTTATAGGGCATCAGTCCCTAGACTGAAAGTCACATTTACATCGATGAGGAAGAATGATGGATTTCAGAGTTGTGGTCTCAGATCCCAAAAGCGGTAAAGCCTATCAGGTAGAGCTTAAGGATCCCGGAGCAAGCAAGCTGCTGGGGAAGCATATCGGCGAGAAGATCGAAGGGGAGGTCCTGGGCATGCCAGGATACTCGATGCAGATCACAGGAGGAAGTGATCGCGAGGGATTTCCCATGCGGGCCGACCTCCCGGGAAGCAAACGAAGAAAGATCCTTCTCTCCACTGGAACCGGCTATCACCCCACTGCTGAGGGGAAGAAGAAGAGGAAGAGCATTCATGGGAGGGACGTATCCCACGATATCGGCCAGATAAATGTCAAGGTGGTGGAGTCGGGGGCCAAATCGCTGGAGGAGCTGTTGGGCAGGACTCCCAAGGAGGAGAGCCCGGAGTAGCTGGGACGGAGAGCACCAGAGAAGGACGGCCCGCCGTCCTGTAGTCATTTTATAAACCATTCGCGAGAGCTGAGTGGTGAGGGTATCTGCGCCCGCATCACCGATTTCATCTGTTCCGGGCTCAGGGCAGCGAAGAGGGCATTGATGAGCCGGTCGCTTCTCATGGCCACATCCACCATCTTTCTTATCTGCACTGATCGCTCCAGCTCCCGCCCGAACTCCCTCCCAATGCGCGATGAGTACTCCGATAAGGATTTGCCGCGGCAAAGATGCTCAATTGCCAACTCGCCTGCTATCCTCCCGGCCACAACTGCTAAAGGTATGCCTCCGCCACTGCTGGCCAGTACATGCCCGGCGGCATCTCCTGCCAGGATCATATTGTCTTTGTGAATCGATCCCGCACTCCCGCCAGCGGGAACCAGGCCGCGCATCACCGCCAGAACCTCCCCTGAGGAGAGCTTCTCTTTGGCCTGGGGATGATCATGCACAAATCCCTCCAGGATATCGGGAAGCCTCTGGCCGGAGAGGTAGGATGAACGCACCCCCACGCCCACATTGGCCCTATCCGGGCCGAGGGGAATTATCCAGGCATAGCCTCCCGGAGCGTACCTTGCCGAGAAGAACATCTCCGCCGCATCGCTATCGATATCCACATCCGCCATCTCGTACTCCAGGCAGATGCCCATCTCCTGGAGGGGGTTTCCCATATGGCGGGAGACTGTGGAGCAGGGGCCATCAGCGCCAATTATCATCCGGGGCCTGAGCCTCCCGGCATAATGGCCGGAGAGCTCCAGCCCGCCCTCCAGCAGCGCCGCCCGGGTGGCGGGAAGGATCCTGGCACCAGCGCGAGCGGCCTGGGAGGCAAGATGGCGATCAAAAGCCCGCCGGTCCAAGACCCTCCCCGCGACGGCAAACTCCTTGCTCATTCCAGAGGGGGAGTAGATCCGCTGCAGCCGGGTATGGTGCAGTATGAATCGCTTTGGGATCTCCTTTAATGCCTCAGGCAGCCGGGCGCGGGGCAGCAGAGACTCCAGCTCCCCGCCCTCAGGAAGGAAACCGCCACACTGAACCGGGCTGCCTATCTCGCTCTTCCTCTCGATGAGCACCACATCCAGTTCCCGGGCTGCCACGAGGGCTGCAGTGCACCCCGCCGGCCCCGCGCCCACGACAGCCAGTTGTATATCTTCTCTCATCATCTTGGTGATGCTGCCAGGCCGATCTCGGCCAGCACCCTCTCGATCTCCTGGTAGGCAACAACCAGCTCATCCCTCTGCCGCTCGATGCTCTCGCCCTTTGGATCTGCATCCAGCCAGATCTGCCGGGTGCTGCCGTGTACCATCTTGACGCAGGCCAGCATATCGGCCTGGCTGAGGCGGTAGGCGACGTGGCTGCCGGTGGGGGTAAACCAGATGGAATTGCTCTCCTTGAGACTCTCCACAAAGGGCTTCCAGATCAGATTTGCATGCTCCTTCTCTTCGCGAGCGGGAGAGTACTCAATGGCCAGGCGGAGATGAATGCGCTCCCCTGCCGGCTTCTCCTCGATCTTTGCGCTGATCCTCTGATAGATCGGGCTCGTCCGATCCATCCCCGGAGTGCTGCCCTCAAAGACCCTCTCTGCGATATCGGGGAAGAATGGAGCCAGGCGGATATCCTCCGCCTGCCTGGTGGCCAGAGATGCCCCCAGAAAGAAGAGGGCGCTCAAGGATAAGCCCACCAGAACGCCGTGCTCCACCAGATAGGGAGAGATGCTGTCCAGTGGCTCCTTGAGCCAGAACTGTTCATAGGATATGAGAAGGATCTGAGTTCCGCCGCCCACAACCAGGGCCGCCATGGCTCCCCACTTCGTGGCCCGCTTCCAGTACAGACCGCCGATGATGGGAAAGAAGTAGGATGTAGTGCCAATGACTGTGGCGATGATCACTGCATCCATGATGCTCTCCACATTCAGGGCGATGAAGGCGGATAAGAAGACCATGATCACAATCAGTATCCTGTTTACAACCAGCATCTCTTTCACTGTAGCCGTGGGCCAGAGATACCTTTGGATCAGGTCGCGAGAGAGGCAGGATGCCCCGGAGGTGGCAAATGTATCAGTGCAGGACATGGATGCTGCCGCAAAGCCGATGGTCAGGAGACCTAAGAGCCATCCCGGGACGTTATCGCTTATAATCCGGAGATACAGCATCTCCGCTTCCACCTCTCCGGAAGGGCGGGGGTAGATCACAGAGAGGCCTATGGCCGAAAGCAGACAGAAGATGTACACCAAGGCCAGCAAGGCAGCACCAAGCAAGAGCCCTCTCTTCGCAGAGGGATCATCGCGCGCTGCCCAGACCTTCTGCCAGGGGTCCTGCTCTGCCACCCATCCCGGAACCAGGGCCACTATGAAGACCAGAGCCCCCAATATGCCGCCCAGGGAGAAGATATCCCACCAGTCAGCGCCCAGCATTGAGGATGCTGTGATGATGGAGATGTCCATATCCGCTGACAGGTCGAGAGCCATATAGGCCACATAGGCGGCAAGGCCGGCCAGCAGAGCATACTGAATCATGTCCGTCCAGACCACCGCCCGGAAGCCGCCCACGCCAACATAAAGGGCTACAGAGATGGCCATGATGGCGATGGCGAAGACGGGCTCAATGCCGAAGAAGGTGCCCAGCACCAATTTGAAGCCTATGAAGTCGGTGACAGAGAAGAGCACCATCATGATGGTGACGGCGAGAGCCACCGGTGCCCGGATCATGGGGTCGTACCTTATCTCCATGAGCTCGGGCTGGGTCAGGGCGGGGATATTCTTGATCCTTCCTGATATGGCGGCGATGATGGCCAGGCCGGCGATATTCGGGAAGACCCAGATCCAGATCGAGCCTATGCCGAAGAGAAGAAAGAGCCCCGTGGCCAGGAGCAGTGCACTGGCTGTGGTCCAGGCTGATGCGGCGGCAAGTCCTATGCTTATCGGTCCCAGCTCTCTTCCCGCTAGCCAGAAGTCGGTCTCCGACCTCTGCCTGCGGGAGAGATACAGGCCTATCCCGAGCAGGACCGCGATGTAGATCGACAGGAAAACCAGGAACAATGAATAGGCATCCATGCTTTTAAAACACCCTCTGGCGGCAACGTATCTTGTGGTATTTAACAGCAACTACTTAAACGGAAGAGTGGCTAGGGCGAGTGAGGTCTTTGGATATGAGGAGCGATGTCACCAAGGTGGGCCGGGAGAGAGCGCCTCACAGGGCTCTTCTCAAGGCCACCGGCCTGTGCGATGAGGAGATTCGCCGTCCTTTCATCGGCGTTGTAAACTCGTGTAACGATTTTATACCCGGACACATTCACCTCGACCGGTTGGGGGAGGCGGTTAAAGCAGGCATCCGCTCTGCCGGGGGGGTTCCCTTTGAGTTCCAGACCATCGGGGTCTGCGACGGCATAGCCATGGGCCATAAGGGGATGAGATACTCCCTGCCCAGCCGGGAGCTGATCGAGGACACCATCGAGATCATGGCCGAGTCCCATCAGCTAGACGGCCTAGTGATGATCCCCACCTGCGATAAGATCGTCCCCGGACATATCATGGCCGCGGGGAGGCTGGATCTGCCCACCATCGTGGTCACTGGCGGGCCGATGATGCCCGGCTTCGCCTGCGACAAGGATCTGGATCTGATCAATGTCTTCGAGGAGTGGCAGAGAGGGGGGGAGACCCTGGATGCCCTGGAGGATATGGCCTGCCCCGGAGCAGGCTCCTGTGCCGGCCTCTTCACCGCCAATACCATGGCCTGCCTCACTGAGGCCATGGGCCTCTCCCTGCCCGGGTGCGCCACCGCCCATGCAGTGGATGCGCGAAAGGTTCGCCTGGCCAAGCTCTCCGGGATGAAGATCATGGAACTGGTGGAGAAGGGGATCACCGCCCGGCAGATAGTGACTGCCGCCTCCCTGGATAATGCCATCCGGGTGGATATGGCCATCGGCGGGTCGACGAACACCGTCCTGCACCTGCTGGCAATAGCAGCTGAGTTCGGCCTGGACCTGAGCATCCAGCGCTTCGATCAGCTCAGCCGGGAGACGCCACATCTGGTCAATCTCAGGCCCGGAGGCCCCTATCACATCCTTGACCTGGAGAAGGCAGGGGGAGTTCCCGCAGTCATGAGCGCCCTCCGATCTCTTCTGGACCTGGATGCCCTGACTGTCACAGGCAAAAGGCTTGGTCAGAGCCTGGACTCGTTCAAGGTGATCAATCCCCTCGCCAACTCCCAGGTGATAGCCCCCATCAGCTCACCGGTGCATACCGAGGGGGGCATAGCCATACTCTATGGCAGCCTGGCCCCGGAGGGTGCAGTGGTCAAGCAGACTGCTGTATCGCAGGGAATGCTCAAGCACTCCGGCCCGGCGGTGATCTATGATAGCGAGGAGGAGTCGATGGCGGGGATAGTGGGAGGAGAGGTGAGGCCCGGCGATGTGGTGGTGATAAGATATGAGGGCCCGAGGGGCGGCCCGGGAATGAGAGAGGCCCTGGCCCCCACATCAGCCATCGCCGGGGCAGGCCTCTCAGAGTCAGTGGCCCTGATAACCGATGGACGGTTCAGCGGGGGCACCAGGGGCCCTTGCATCGGCCATGTCTCACCCGAGGCCGCCGCTGGTGGTCCCATCGCCCTGGTCCGGCCCGGCGATATCATCAGCATCGATATCCCTGCCCGCAGGCTCGATCTGCAGGTTGACCGGGAGGAGCTGGAGCGGAGGAGAGGGGAATGGAAGATGCCTGATATGCCTGAGGGCATCATAAAGACCGGTATACTGGCGCGCTACAGAAATTCAGTGACCTCAGCCAGCAAAGGCAGCGTACTGAGATGACAGGAATCAGGTGCTTCGTTGCCGTGGACCTGCCAGAGGAGATGCGCGAGGAGATCGGCCGCCTGGAGGAGGACATTGCCACAGCAGGGCTGCGCCTGGTTCGGCCGGAGCTGGTCCACATCACCATCAAGTTCCTGGGAGATGTCCCTGAGGGAGGAGTGGGCCGGGTCAAGGAGGGCCTGGCTACAGTCAAGGCCCCCCCCTTCGCTGCTCGCCTGACGGGCATGGGCGCATTTCCGGGAAGATCGGTGCGCGTGGTCTGGCTGGGCCTGGAAGGGGACTTCTCCTCGTTATCGGATAAGGTGGAGACGGCTCTGGGGCCCCTGGGTTATCCCCGGGAGGAGCGGGGCTTCATCCCTCATGTGACAATAGGAAGGGTGGGCCGGCCCGATGCCAGGACCAGCCGGGAGCTTCTGGCCAAGATCGGCTCTCGATCTGCTCTGGACCTGGGAAGCTTCACTGTAGATAGATTCTATCTAAAAAAAAGTACACTGACACCGGGAGGGCCAATATACGAAGACCTGGCAGCATTCCCTCTCTGAGATTGGAGAGATAGTGCTGAGCCAGGTCCGGCCCAGCCCAGCCCAAAGGGAGAGGCTTCGCGCCGTCTCCAGAAAGATCATAACAAAGATCGAGCAGATGGCACAGGAGCAGGGAATAGTCCTGCAAGCCATGCTGGTGGGCTCGGCGGCCAGAGGGACCTGGCTCTCGCAGGATTATGATCTTGATATATTCCTGGGCGTGCCCGAGAGCAGCGACCTGGGCGAAGCCGTGAGGCTGGCCAGGCTGGTCGCCCCGGAGCAGGAGGAGAGGTATGCCGAGCACCCCTATATCCATGCCCGGGTGGACGGCTTTGAGGTGGACCTGGTCCCCTGTTATCTGGTGGATGATGCCAGCCGGCTGAGGTCGGCTGTGGACAGAACCCCTTTTCATACCAGGTATATCGCCTCCAGGATCGCCGGCCTGGAGGATGAGGTCCTCCTCTTGAAGCAGTTTCTCAAGGGGGTTGGAGTCTACGGCTCGGAGCTGAAGACGGGCGGCTTCTCCGGCTATCTGGCAGAGCTGCTGGTGATACACTACCGCTCCTTCGCCGGCGTGCTCCGCGCCGCCTCCCTCTGGAGGCCCAACACCCTCCTGGAGCTGGAGGGAGGGAGAAGGGGGGGGAGGTTGCATGATGAGCCTTTGGTGGTGGTGGACCCAGTGGATCCCAACCGCAATGTGGCCGCTGCCCTGACCCTGGACAGGATGCTCCTTTTCAGCGCCGCAGCCCGCTCTTTTCTCGCCCGGCCGGGCCTGGAGTTCTTCTTTCCTCCTGAGTACGAGCCCCTCGGGGATGAAGAGGCCCAATCCAGGATGGATGCGCGAGGAACGATGCCCATCATCCTTCAGTTCCAGGCCCCAGATGTGGTGGAGGATATCCTCTACCCCCAGTTGCGCAAGGCAGAGGAGGCCGTCCGGGCTTTGATGGCGAGAAACGGCTTCTCAGTGCTGCGCAGCGATGTCACCGCCTATCGCGACAGAGCAGTGATGCTCTTTGAGATGGAGGTCTGGGAGCTGTCAAGGGCCTGCTCCCGAGCCGGCCCACCGGTCTGGGAGGCAGAGCACGCCGCCCGCTTCCTGGCCGCCCACCCCCATCCCCTGTCCGGCCCTTACGTCAGAGGGGGCAGGGTGGTGGTGGAGGAGCCACGCAAGCATATCTCCGCCCGAGATCTGCTGGCGGCGGAGTTGGAGGGCCTCTCCCTGGGAAAGCATCTCTCCCGCGCCATCCGCCGCGGACACAAGATATATGCCGGAAGGGAGATCCTGCAGGTCAGGGACAGAGAGTTCAGGGCCTTCCTGGCCCGGTATCTCGATGCCCGGGCCCCCATATCATGAGGGCGGAGGCCCCCGCATCCCGTCCGGTTGAAAGCACTTCCAGTAGGCTTTATGGATGGCCTTTATCTCATCGATCCGCCGGGCCACCCTGGAGTCGAATCCGCTGACCTCCGGCACCTCCCCCTGAAAGGCCCTGATCTGGGCCACAATGGCCTCCGCCTGGGCGGAGAGGTTATAGCCCCCCTCCAGGACAGCAGCCACCATTCCCTCTGAGCAGCGGTCTGCCACCTCCTTCACCACCCCGGCGATGGCAGCAAATCCACGAGCTGTCAGGCTCATCCCCCCCAGGGGATCGTCCCGGTGCGGGTCCTGGCCTGCCGAGACCAGGACGATATCAGGGGAGAACTCAAGGGCGGCGGGCAGCAGGAGCTCCCGATAGGCCATGAGATAGCCCTCATCCCCGCTGCCCGAGGGGAGGGGCACATTCACCTTGGTCCCCTCCGCCCCGTCCTCTCCCACATCGTTCATCCTGCCCGTGCCCGGATAGTGGGGGAACTGGTGGGTGGAGAAGTACATCACCGAGGGATCGGAGTAGAATATGGCATTGGTCCCGTTCCCATGATGGACATCCCAGTCCACTATCAAGACCTTCTTCAGGCCCCGGAACTGGGCATGCTTTGCCGCGATGGCCACATTATTGAAGATACAAAAGCCCATGCCGCGATTGGGAAGAGCATGATGGCCAGGCGGCCTGACCAGGGCATAGGCACCACGATGGCCTTCGATCACAGCATCCACTGCTGTTATGGCTCCCCCCGCAGCCATCAGTGCGGCCTCATAAGAGTCTTTGCTGAGGACGGTATCGATATCCAGGTAGCCGCCGCCTCGATCGCAGATGGCCCTCACCTGATCGATGTACCTCCTCCCGTGCACGGCCTCAACCTGCTCGATCCTCGCGGACCTCGGTGTGATATATTCTATATCCAGCCCTTCTGACTCTATCCTCTCCAGGATTGCTGTCAGGCGCTCCTTTCTCTCTGGATGCCCGCCTGTATCGTGCAAGAGAAAGAGGGGATGATAGATCAGGGCAAACTTCCCTTCACTCATACCCGCCCATACCATCGCCTCCTGTAAAACGGTTTTCCCTCTGAAAAAAAGGGTTTTAATATTTAAAATGGGAATGGGAGATGATATTTATACTTATATTTATAATAGCATCAGCAATCTGAGCCTATGGCGATATGTATTGATGCCTGATAGCAAGAATAAGCTTTTAAACAGGAGAGATAATTCAGGCTTTGAGCCTCGTAAAGCTCTTTGGTCAACCACTGGCTCCTATGGGGGGAGATCAGCACCAAGCTGCTGTCAGTGACCAAAAAAGATATAATAGGGAAATACTCTATCACTACCCTATAGTCCCATACGGGATTAGGAGGGTGACGTAGCTATACACATGTCAGAGATGCGCCCGAAAGCGATGGCAAAGCTGGAGATACCATGCGCCATGCCCTTAGCGGGCGGTTCGAGACGTTATTCAGGCAATAGTTTTAAGAATAATCAGACTGTATGCTGCTGAAAGTGATCATGAAGGGTAAATAGGAGGTTAAAAGATGAATAGAATAAATGTAATTACGTTCACAGCGATTATCGCTCTGCTATTTTCAACGGCGGCAAGCGCCGCTGATGTAGTAGAGGTCCGCGGTGAGGTAAAAACCGTCGTTGACGGGGTTACCAGCACATGGACACCAGATAATTTCGCTGGATTCTTCTATGATATCGATGATGGCATCGGGACCGAGAAACTCGACCTGACCGTCGCCGGCAACAAGATCGATGAACCCAAGGGCGCTGTGTATACTACCACAGCCGAGCCTAAGAAGTTCGACTTCGATGCCTGGGGCAAGTACTGGACATTGGGCTTCCTGGCCAAGGAGTACTTCGCAGGCTACAGTGAGGAATTGGTAGACGAAAAAACGCCTTACCTGTATCAGGAGTCCAAGAACCGCAATCTGCTCACTGATGAGCAGCTCTCTGAAGTTCTGATGGACGACGATACAGAGATGACTGTCACTTCCGGCACACCCTTGAAGCTGAAGGAAGGATATGAGCTGGCTATCAAGTCCATTGATATCGACGGCAACAAGGTATACGTCGAGTTGACAAAGGATGAAGCAGTTGTAGACAACAAGATCATATCCCCATCCAAGACAGACGCGGAGATGTCCGACAAGACTTACTACTACAAGAAGGACGTTGGAGACACCAAGGATCTGGTAATCATCGCTGTTAACTTCAAGAACGCCTTCCGCGGAGCTGATACCAACCTGGCGACAATCAACGGCATATTCCAGATTTCCGATACTCCTACCTCGGTCAAGGTGGACGAAGAGTACGGCAAGATGAGAATTGCTACAGTCGATCCCACTGCCAAGACCATCACCATGGATAACAAGGATAACTCCATAACCCTGAGCAAGAATAGAGATGTAAGCTTGATGGAGAACATTAACATCAAGACAGCCGATCAGGATGATGTCTCTGATCAGAACCCACTACGCTACTATATCTACAAGGAGATCTCCGAGCCAGGAATTCATGAGCTGAGAGGCTCTGTTCAAACAGTTGTGGATGGGAACACCAATTCATGGACCCCCGATAACTTTGCTGGATTCTTCTATGATATCGATGAGGGAATAGGGACCGAGAGACTCGATCTGACCATCACCGGCAACAAGATCGATGAACCCAAGGGCGCTGTGTATACTACCACAGCCGAGCCTAAGAAGTTCGACTTCGATGCCTGGGGCAAGTACTGGACATTGGGCTTCATGGCCAAGGAGTACTTCGCAGGCTACAGTGAGGAATTGATAGACGAAAAAACGCCTTACCTGTATCAGGAGTCCAAGAACCGCAATCTGCTCACTGATGAGCAGCTCTCTGAAGTTCTGATGGACGACGATACAGAGATGACTGTCACTTCCGGCACTCCCTTGAAGCTGAAGGAAGGATATGAGCTGGCCATCAAGTCCATTGATATCGACGGCAACAAGGTATACGTCGAGTTGACAAAGGATGAAGCAGTTGTAGACAGCAAGATCATATCCCCATCCAAGACAGACGCGGAGATGTCCGACAAAACTTACTACTACAAGAAGGACGTTGGAGACACCAAGGATCTGGTAATCATCGCTGTTAACTTCAAGAACGCCTTCCGCGGAGCTGATACCAACCTGGCAACAATCAACGGCATATTCCAGATTTCCGATACTCCTACCTCGGTCGAGGTGGACGAAGAGTACGGCAAGATGAGAATTGCCAGAGTTGATCCCACTGCCAAGACCATCACCATGGATAACAAGGATAACTCCATAACCCTGAGCAAGAATAGAGATGTAAGCTTGATGGAGAACATTAACATCAAGACAGCCGATCAGGATGATGTCACAGCAGCCAACCCGCTCAGATACTACATCTACAAGGAAGCAACCATCAAGGGAGAGGAGGCTGCGCCCACTCCTGTTGAGGCCACCCCTGCCGTAGCTGAGACTGAGAAAAAGACTGCTGTAGAGAAGGTCGAGACAGCGGTCGCAGAGGAAGTCAACAAGACAGCAGAGGAAGCCAAAGCTGTTGAAGAGAAGGCCAAAGAAGAGGTAGAGAAGACCCCTGAACCTGCGAAGGCCGAGGAGAATAAGACTGCTCCCCAAGCCCCCGGATTTAGCAGCATCTTCGCTCTGACTGGCCTTCTGGCTGTAGCTTACCTCGTTCTGAGCAGGAGAGACTGAAAGACCAAGTAGCTGGAGGGCTTAGGCTCTCCAGAACTATTTCTTTTTTTGACAGTATTTTATTCCGCATATTATCATCCTGTATTGCTGAACCCAGTCTTGTCTCTATTATGTCTTGCCTCTACTGAATCGGTCTGTGCAACCAGTTTGAAGGAGAGCTGCAGGATGGCCGGGGCGGGACGAATAAGTATTACATCTGGCAGCGCCATATATTCAAGCAAATTATGGTGGTATGACATGCAAAATCCTATGCAAAGTTCCAAACAGAATATTCGAGAGGCTCAATTCTGGAAGAGGCTTGATCCGGATTCAGAGGATGTGAAGTGCAGCCTCTGCCACCAGAACTGCCGCATCCGTTCCGGCAAGAGGGGAATATGCTCTGTGCGGGAGAATCAAGCTGGAAGGCTGATGACACTGGTCTACGGGAACCTCATCGCTGCCAATGAGGATCCCATAGAGAAGAAGCCCCTCTTTCATTTCCTTCCCGGCAGCCTGGCCTACTCCATAGCCACTGTAGGCTGCAACTTCCGCTGTCTGCACTGCCAGAACGCAGATATCTCCCAGCTCCCTCAGGAGGGGGGGAGGATACCAGACAACTTTGTTCCCCCAGAGGAGGTGGTGGCGGAGGCGGTCTCGCGGGGCTGCCAGTCCATTGCTTATACCTACACCGAGCCCACGATCTTCTTCGAGTATGCTTACGATGTGGCAGTACTTGCCCACTCCTCTGAACTGCGCAATGTCTTTGTCAGCAACGGCTACATCGGCCAGGATGCTGCAGATAAGATCATTCCCCTCCTTGACGGCATCAACATCGACCTTAAGGGAGACGATGAGTTCTACCGCAAGGTGTGCAGGGCAAAGCTGGAGCCGGTGAAGGGCAACATAGAGAGGTTCTGGCGGGCAGGGGTCTGGGTGGAGGTGACAACCCTTGTCATCCCCGGCTACAACGACTCAGTTGAGGTGCTGACCGATATCGCCCAGTTCCTGGCCGGGATCAGCCAGGATATCCCCTGGCATGTCTCCGCCTTCTACCCCACCTACAAGCTGCGGGATGCTCCTCCCACCGGAATGGAATCGATGAGAAGAGCAATTGATATCGGCAGGAGGGCAGGACTGAAATACGTCTACCCTGGCAACATCAGGGGGGAGAGCGAGAGCACCATCTGCCCGAGCTGCGGCTTTTTGCTCATCGAAAGGGGCGGGCACAGGGTGATGAAAAACTCAGTGGTCGAGGGAGGCTGCCCTCAGTGCAAGACTGCTGTGGCGGGAGTGTGGTCCTGACGGAGATCGTCTGCTCCTGACGGAGATCGTCTGCTCCTGACGGAGATCGTCTGCTCCTGACAGAGATCTTTAATAGCTGAGAAGACCGACCTCCAGATCATATGCCATTTTGCTCTGTAGAGGAGGCGATAGCAGATATCCGTGCCGGTCGCTTCATAATAATATTGGATGACGAGAACCGGGAGAACGAGGGGGATCTGATGATGGCGGCGGAGATGGTCACCCCGGAGGCGATCAACTTCATGGCCCGTTTTGGCCGGGGGCTGATCTGCATGCCCATGACTGCTCAACGCCTTCGCGAGCTGGACATCCCCCTCATGACCAGCCGGAACACCGAGTCCATGGGCACTGCCTTCACTGTATCGGTGGATGCCAGGATCAATACCACCACTGGCATCTCCGCATTCGACCGGGCGACGACCGTCCATGTCCTGATCGATCCCCAGACCAGGCGGAGCGACCTTGTCACCCCGGGCCATCTCTTCCCCCTTCAGGCCAAGGAAGGGGGGGTGCTGCAGCGCACCGGGCATACGGAGGCCTGTGTCGATCTGGCCCGGCTGGCGGGGCTCCAGCCCGCCGGGGTGATTGTGGAGATCATGAACGATGACGGCACCATGGCCCGGCTCCCACAGCTCGAGCTCTTCGCCCGGGAGCACGGCCTGAAGATGCTGACCATCGAGAGCCTGATCCGCCACAGGATGCAGTATGAGAAGCTGGTCAGCAGGATATCCGAGGTGAGCATGCCGACTGCTTATGGCAACTTCACCGCCATAGGCTATGAGTCCGTCCTGGACGGCCAGTGCCACGTCGCCCTGGTGGCCGGGGATCCCACCAGCCCTGATGCCCTGGTCCGGGTCCACTCCGAGTGCCTTACTGGCGATGTCTTCTTCTCCAAAAGATGCGACTGCGGCGAGCAGCTCCGCCGGGCCATGCAGCTTATAAGCGAGAACGGAGATGGCGTTCTCCTCTATATGCGCCAGGAGGGAAGGGGCATTGGCCTCGCCAATAAATTGAGAGCATATGCCCTGCAGGACAGGGGCTCGGATACAGTGGAGGCCAACCACCGGCTGGGCTATCCTGCAGACCTCAGGGACTACGGCATCGGTGCTCAGATCCTGGTCGATCTGGGAATAAAGGAGATCCGCCTTCTGACCAACAACCCGCGCAAGGTCATCGGCCTGGAGGGATACGGCCTGAAGATAGCAGAACGGGTGCCCCTGGAGGTCGAGCCCAATAGCATCAACCGCCGCTACCTGGAGACGAAGAGGGATAAAATGAATCATCTCCTGCTGCAGGATGAGGGATAGCGAAAAATAGGAAAAGAGGAGGTTGAGGCAGGACCAAGCATAAAGGGGGCAGGCCAAGCAGAGCAATCAGGAGCTTCTGCCTCAATCGATGGTTATCCTCTTGCGAACGACGACGGAGAGCTTGGGGAGGGTGATCTGCAGAACGCCGTTATTCAGCGTCGCCCGCGCCTCTTCAGCCTTGATGCTCGCCGGCAGGAGCACCCTCCGCTCAAAGCGGGTGTAGGTCCTCTCCCGGCGGTGGTAGTCCTGCTCGTCCACCTCCGACTGGCTCTTTCTCTGCGCCGAGACCCGCAGCTCTTCATCCACTACTGAGATATCAATATCCTCCTTCTCCACTCCGGGCATATCCATGGTCACGACCACTGCATCCTCTGTCTCATGGACATCGGCCAGGGGCTTCATCACCCCCTTATTCAGTATCAGGCCCTCCCCCTCCTCAGTGAGATCGCTCATGCGCTTCTGTATCCGCGCCATCTCATCGGTATACCTGGACCCTAGGGCATCCAGGCCCAGCTCCTCCATCAGTTTATTCATTCTGATCTGCAGCTTTCGCAATTCTTCTGCCGGAATCAATCCTGCGGTCATCCTAAACACCATAACATAATGGGTTTTTGGCACTTAAATCTATTCCGACATGTACTCACTCTGAATCCTGATCACCTCAGCCGAGTCCCTGGCGGCAGCATACTCAAGCAGAGGCTCATAGTTCAGCTCCAGGAATACATGCCCCCAACTGAACTTGGATAGGATCCGCTCTGCCTGGCTCCTCCTCCCCAGGATGACCAGTCCCGCTGCCAGGGCCTCGACGGTAGAGAGCTTGAAGGGCTTTCCCCAGTTCACCGGGTTGGCGGCCAGAAGATAGGGCAGAGCCCTCTCCTGCAGCCTGATCCGGGCGAATAGATCCTCTGCATGTGCCCAACTGCAGTCCAGTGCCGCCAGACCGCGAGCTGAACGATCCTCTGGGGAGAGGGCTTTCTCAGAGAACGGGCTGAGGACTATATACGGTCGAAGCTGATTTACATTGTGGGTCAGCCGCGCCAGATGGAAGCGGGCCAGCTTCTTTCCCGAGCACTTCCTGGGGTCGCACTGATTGGCATGATAGATCACAAGTTCCATTGATGGGTGAAAACTACCGATAATCCTATTAACATTGTGTTCAACCCCCTAACAGCCAATAGCAGGGAGCCATTTGATGAGTGAGCTGTCCAAAGAGTACAACTTCAAGCAGGTAGAAGAGAAATGGGAGCAGAGCTGGGATAGTTCCATCTATTATTTTGATTGGGAGTCGGAGAAGCCCCAGTATATCATCGACACCCCTCCTCCCTATCCCACAGGAGACTTCCATATAGGCAATGCTCTCAACTGGTGCTACATAGACTTCGCTGCCCGTTACAAGCGCATGCGGGGCTACAATGTGATGTTCCCTCAGGGCTGGGATTGCCACGGCCTGCCCACTGAGGTGAAGGTGGAGCAGATAAATCACATCACCAAAAACCAGGTTCCCAGAGCGGAGTTCAGGCGGCTCTGCGAGAAATTGACTGAGGAGGCGATCGATCGTTTCCATAAGTCCATGGGACGGCTGGGGCTGTCCATAGACTGGTCAAATGAGTATGCCACCATGAAGCCGGAGTATTATGTCAAGACCCAGGCCTCATTTGTGCGCATGTACCGGAAGGGGCAGATCTACCGGGAGGAGCACCCGGTGAACTGGTGCCCCCGCTGCGGCACAGCAATTGCCCTGGCCGAGGTGGAGTACGACTCCCGCATCTCGACATTGAATTATATGCACTTTCAGGCCGGTGAGGGCGAGATCGAGATCGCCACCTCCCGACCTGAGCTCCTGCCCGCCTGCGTGGCGGTGGCAGCTCATCCCGAGGACCAGCGCTATCAAAAATACATCGGCGGGAGGGTCAAGGTACCAATATTCGATTATCAGGTGCCGGTTATCGCCGACCCGGCGGTGGACTCGAGCTTCGGCTCGGGCCTGGTCATGATCTGCACCTTCGGAGATAAGCAGGATGTCAGATGGTGGATGGAGCATCATCTCCCCCTCCGCCAGGCAATAGATCGCAGCGGCAGGATGATGCCGATCGCCGGCCCCTACTCCGGCCTGACTGTGGAGGAGACGAAGGATAGGATCACCCGTGACCTGACCGATCAGGGCGTGATCTTCAAGCATGAGCCCTTAGAGCAGAATGTTGGCCTCTGCTGGCGCTGCAAGACCCCCATTGAGATCCTCTCTGAGCCGCAGTGGTTCGTCAGAATCGATTCCCCGGCGATAAAAGAGATGGCTGAGCAGATAGAGTGGATCCCTCCCCACATGAGGGTCCGGCTGGAGAACTGGGCTGACTCCATGGAGTGGGACTGGTGTATATCCAGGCAGAGGATCTTCGCCACCCCCATACCCGCCTGGTACTGCTGCCACTGCCATGAGGCCCTGGTGGCAGAGGAGGAGTGGCTTCCCCTGGACCCCAATCAGACCTCGCCTCCGGAAAGATGCAGATGTGGCAGCTCAGAGTTCATCCCGGAGCAGGATGTTCTGGACACCTGGATGGACAGCTCCATCTCTGCTCTGGCTGTTGCCGGCTGGCCGGACCGGGCTGATCTGCGCATGCCCACCCAGCTCCGCCCCCAGGGGCATGATATCATTCGCACCTGGGCCTTCTACACCATCCTGCGGACAGAAGCCCTGGAAGGGATCCGGCCCTGGGACACCATTCTGATCAACGGCATGGCACTGGGCGAGGACGGCCATAAGATGTCCAAATCCCTGAACAACTTCATCCGCCCAGAGGAGGTCTTCGAGAGAAACGGGGCTGATGCCCTCCGCCAGTGGGCGGCGATAGGCGGCAGCCCGGGAAATGATATCCCGTTCCAGTGGAAGGAGATAACAGCCGCCAGCAGATTCCAGCAGAAGATCTGGTCCATATTCCGCTTCTCCCTCCCCCTGATCGCCTCAACTGACGCCCCCCCCGGGCAGGTTGACGGCTGGCTCTCAGCAGAGCTGGATCAACTGATCACAAAGACCACAGAGGCCATGGACAGGTTTCAGTTCGATGAGGCCCTGAAGGCCATCCGGGCCTTTGCCTGGGATGTCCTGGCCGACAACTACATCGAGCTGGTCAAGGCCCGGCTCTACGGCCAGGATGGGGCCCAGAGGAGGGCGGCCCAGAACACCCTTTTCACCGCCCTGGAGACGCTCGCCCGGCTCATGGCCCCCTTCACCCCCTTCCTCTCCGAGGAGATCTATCACGCCCTCACAGGCCAGAGCGTTCATGTGCAGAGCTGGCCGGTGGTCCGGGGATGGCCGGCGAATGAGGCGGGCAGAGCGATAAAAGAGGTGGCGGCAACTATACGCCGCTACAAGGCAGAGAAGGGCATGGCTCTCAACTCCCCGCTGCCCGGAATTGTGGTCTATTCCGATCTCGATCTGGAGACGGCAGACCTGGCCGGGGTGGCCAACTCACCTGTGGAGAGCAGGGTGGGAAGCCCCTCCCTGGAGATGAAGCCCGTGGCAGTCAAGCCGCAGATGAAGGTCATAGGCCCCCGGTTCAAGGATACGAGCCAGCGCATCATCGCCGCCCTGATGAGCATGAATCCGGCTGATGTCGCCCGCCAGAGGGAGGCAGGATCGATACGGATTGATCTGGATGGCGAGGCCATCCAGCTCCCGCCTGAGGGGGTGGAGGTGGAGGTTCAGACCCTCTCCGCCGGCGAGGCAGTCGATATACTCAGGACCAAAGAGGCCACAGTGCTGGTTCGAAGATGATCGAGGTGGAGGTCAAAGCCCGGGCAGAGGAGGGGACAAGGGAGAGGATAGCCTCTCTGGGGGCCACGCCCCTCCAGGTGGAAAACCACCTTGACCTTTATTTCAATTCACCTTTAAGGGACTTCAGGACCAGCGATGAGGCGCTGAGAATCCGCATCAAGGAGGATGGGGCCCGGCTCACCTACAAGGGCCCCAGGCTCGATCAGCAGACCAAGTCCCGCCAGGAGCTGACGGTCAAGATCGATGATCCCGTCCGAATGGGGGAGATCCTCTCCCTCCTGGGATTTGTCCCCTCAGCAGAGCTGCGCAAGAAGAGGACGAAATACTCCTATCAGGGAATGGTCATCGCCCTGGATGAGGTGGAGGGCCTGGGCAGCTTCCTGGAGGTGGAGGCCCGGGGAGGGGCGGACTGGGAGAGAGAGAGGGAGCAGGTCCTATCGGTGCTGGAGCAGCTGGGACTGGGTGAGACCATCCGCTGCTCCTACCTGGAGCTGCTGGAGGAGAAGAGGGGCAAGAGCCGGTCCGGGAAGGACGGAGGGGAGACGGTATCAGGCCCATGAGATCCAAGCTCCAAGTGCTGGTCATGCTCTCTTTTCTGGTGGCAGTGCAGTTGATAGCCCTGGCCATAACCCCGGCCATATCGGCCACAGACAGCCGGGTATTTGAGGATCCGGGATCGATCTACAATCCCCTATTCTATGTTCTGATCATCCTGATTTTCACTGCTGCTCTCCTCTTGGCCATGAGGCTGATAGGAGAGTGGCTGATCAGCAGATTCATCCAGATCTCCATTGCCGTCACCATTTTCTTTGTGATATCCGCCTTTGTGCCCCTGTGGCCTGCCCTCCTCTCGACACTGGCAGTTATGTTGCTCCTTCATTATTACCCCGAGTGGTATATCCTGGATGCCTTTGGAATCCTGATCTGCGCAGGGGTCAGCTCCCTTCTGGGGTTGAGCATGGCTGTGCTGCCGGTCATCATCCTATTGGCGGTCCTGGCGGTCTACGATGCCATATCCGTCTATAAAACCCGTCATATGATCTCTTTAGCCGAGGGGGCGATAAGGATGAAGGTTCCCCTGCTGTTTATCGTTCCCAAGAGCAGGGATTACAGCTTCAGGCGCAGGAATGAGGATGCCATCCACCAGGGAGGAGGAACGGGAGAGAGGGAGAGAGGAGCCTACTTCCTGGGCCTGGGGGATGCCATCATTCCCACCATCCTGGTGGTATCTGCAAGCTGGTCATATCCATCAGGCAGCCTTCCCGGCCCAAACCTCCCCGCTCTTGGAGCAATGCTGGGAAGCTATGCCGGCTTTCTCATTCTGATGACCATTGCCAGGGGCCGCCCCCAGGCAGGCCTTCCCTTCCTCAACTCCGGCGTCATCCTCGGATTTCTCGCCGGCTGTCTTGCTGCAGGACTCCGGCCCTTTTAGAGCTCTTCGCTGCTCTCTGGGGAGAATCATTCCTCTCCGCTCTCGTGCCCCTGCACCTGTGGTGAAATGGGGATGCTTGGGCTTTGCCACAGAACCATCCGGGTACCGACAGCTTTTTGCCTTATCCCGTGACTCTCTGCTCCCAAAGAGGGATATCAGATGGCTGACGAGGACCAAGCAGTCCTGGAGCACTTCATACCATTCTGCCCTAAATGCGGCAATGAGTGCGAGAATAAGGACCTCCGGCGGGCACTGGATGCAGACAACTGGAAGAAGATCGTAATTGAGACGATCTACTACTGCAAGAGATGTGATAACTACTGGAGCGACGGCCTGATAGAGAAAGGCTATAAATGATCTACCTGTATTACAGCGAACGGTTCCAGGGATACAACTTCGGCCCGGAGCATCCCTTCAACCCCGCCCGGCTTATGCTCACCTTCAGCCTTATGGAGGAGTCAGGGCTGATCGATGAGCGGGTATGCAGGCTGGAGCCCTGCCCGGCCGGCGAAGAGGACATCCTCCGGGTTCACACCCCCGAGTACCTGGAGGCAGTGAGGCTGGAGGAGCCGGATCTGGCCTTCGGTCTGGGGAGCGACGACACCCCGGTATTCGGGGGAATATATGAGGCATCCAGAATGCTGGCCGGGGCCTCCATCGATGCCGCCTGCAGGATCGCAGCCGAGGGCTGCAGTGCTTTTAACATCGGCGGGGGGCTGCACCATGCCCTGCCCACAGTTGCCTCCGGTTTCTGCGTCTTCAATGATCCCGCCCTGGCCATCCGGGTCTTGCGGGAGAGCTTCGACCGGGTGCTTTATATCGATATCGATGGCCACCACGGCGATGGAGTGCAGCAGATATTCTACACCGACCCCCATGTCCTGACCATCTCCATGCACGAATCCGGATTGTACCTCTTTCCGGGCACCGGATTCATAGAGGAGATGGGGGAGGGCGAGGGAAGGGGGTACAGCGTGAACATCCCCATGCCCATGTACGCTGGAGACGATCAGTACCTACGAGCCTTCGAGCAGATCGTTCCCCCTCTCTTCGATTGGTTCCGGCCCCAGGCAGTGGTAGCCCAGTTGGGGGTGGATGCCCATTACTCCGATCCCCTCACCACTCTGAACCTGACCCTGACCGGCTACTTCGCCCTCGTCCGCAGGATACTCGATCTGGCAGGTAAGCACTCAGGCTCCCGGCTGCTGGCCCTGGGCGGCGGGGGCTATAATATGATGGTGGTTCCCACCGCCTGGACCGGCGTCCTTAATATCCTGAGAGGAGAGCCGCTGCCCGAGTATCTCCCCCCCTACTGGGTTGAGCTCTTCAGAAACCTCACCGGCTATGAGCCCCTCTGCCATCCGGATATAGAGATGAGGGCCGGCCCGCAGACCGGGCAGAGGATCGATAAAGAGCTCTCAATGACCCTTCTGGGTTTGAAAGAGAGGATGAATGTGCTTCATTCTCTCTTTTAGGTCATCATTTCTGGCCATCATCCTTAACAATTATCCTTAACAATTATCCTTGGCCATCATCGATCAGGCCCATCAGGTCCCGATCTTGACAGGCTCTGATATGGAGCGCAATGTGGATATGGCGGAGAGAGCCGCCAGATGGCTGGTCTTTGGGTTTCGCGGTGAGGGGACGTTATCCACCCGGGTATAAAGCCTTCCGAAATCCCCTTCCACCTCTATCTCATGCCGATTTACTCTGATATCCGGATCGGCGACCACCCTCACCAGCACCTCCTTCTCCCCTGCTGCCAGGTAGAGGGTGGCGGCAACATTCACATTGGCGGGAAAGGCCCGGACGGCATCGATTGCACTGCCGGAGAAGATCTCCCTCGGACCGGTGAGAGCATCCAGATCGATCCCGTTCTCCAGGATAAAGGGGGCTCCCCTCAGGCTGCTTGGATTCTTGGTGGTGGTCAGGGTCACCCTCTCAATCCGCCCGGAACGGGCAGACTTGAGGGCATCCAGGCCCGATATTGCCCCTGAGGGGATGTAGACCTGAGTGGAGTGCGATTTGGCAAGCTCCTTTATCTCTGTGAAGAGCACTGGATCGGCAAGGGCGCCCACGCTCATTATCATCAGCCTCCTGCCTTTGGAGAGGGCCGCCCTGGCGACAGCAGGCACCGCCTTCTGGGAGGCTGCCTCCACCACCACATCAGAGAGCTCCACCAGCTCTTCCAGATCGCTCTTTTTCGGCCTGTGCTGCAGGCTGGCGATGAGATCAATGGCGGTTTGAGGATTATGATCGAATACGCTGACCAGATCAGCATCCATCATGCCTGAGTCTATCGCCCCGGCGATCTCTGCTCCTATGGCACCACAGCCCACCAACCCGACCTTGAGAGGCATCGCAGGTTATAAATCGATCAAGGATCAAAACCCTTACGGTATGCTAAGGTCGGAGCTTGAGCGGTTTATAGACGAGGACCTGGGCCAATGGGATGATTCCAGCGCTCTTATTCCAGAACTGCCTGCTCGCGGGGTCGTTATCGCCAAGGAGGCTTGCATCATCTCCGGGCTGGCAGAGGCGGCTGAGATCTTCCATTATTTTGGACTGAAGTGCGAGCTGCTCTTCGATGATGGCGAGTTTGTGCCGGCGATGAGCACCGTTCTGGAGGTATCGGGCAGCGCGAGAGGGATCCTGCAGTCCGAGAGGCTGGCACTCAACTTCCTTGCCCGGATGAGCGGCATATCCACCCTCACCCGGGAGTGCGTTCTCCTGGCCGGGGGGGTGAGGGTGGCAGCAACGCGCAAGACCACCCCGGGATTCCGCTTGTTCGAGAAGAGGGCAGTTTATCTGGGAGGGGGCGACACCCATAGGTTTAACCTCTCCGGCGCCATCCTCATCAAAGATAATCATATAATGATCCTCGGCCTGAAGGAATGTCTGCGTCGAGCCCGTGAAGCATCCAGCTTCACCAAGAAGATCGAGGTGGAGGTGGAGAGCCTTGAGGATATGCTCATAGCAGCAAGAGAGGGCGCGGATATCATCATGTTCGATAACATGGAACCGGCGAAGATCGCTGCAGGGGTCAAGCTCCTGGAGGCCGAGGGGTTGCGCAAGAGGCTGATTCTGGAGGCATCAGGAGGCATAACCCTGAATAACATCAAGGACTACGGAGCAAGCGGAGTGGATGTCATATCCCTTGGTGCTCTGACCAGAGATGCTAAATGGATTGACTTGAGCCTGGAGATTGAGAATGATGGAGAGTGGAATGCGGGCAGAGAGATCCCTTAAAGGCAAAAAGCAGCGCCCCGATGTTCTGCGCCTGGTCTGCCTGGCCGTCCTTATTCTTTTCCTGTCAGGGGCCTTCATGGGAGCAGCCCAGGGGGCAGATAAGAGCGACAAGGATGAGGACGAGGTAATCTATAACGACTTCACCCTGGGGATCGGGGATAGAATAGATATCAGCAATTATCGAGTGGAGCTCATTGAGATCCAGTCGGTCAAAGACGGCATAGCAGTCATGCAGGTCTCAAAAATTGGCGGCGGGCTGGATGAGCAGAGGGCATTCCTGGTGAACCGGGCGAACAACTTCGTCGGAGGGGCAGAGATGGGGGGCATTACCCTTACAGTGATCGACATTCTGGATGAGAGCTCCGCCAGGGTGAGGATTGAGTACCGCAAAAACCTGGGAACCCCCAGCCGGCGGGCCTCAGATCGGCCGATATCCGCTGGCGACAAGCCTGCCCTCTCCGTCCAGAAGAGCTTTGACAGGACCGAACTGAATGTGGGCGATGAGGTCAAGGCCACTGTCACCATCACAAATGAGGGGACAGGCAAAGCACTGAATATCAGATTGGACGACTCCCCGCCCCTCCCCCAGTTCTCTTATGTGGCCGGCTATCCGCCCAAGATCAAGGATAGCCTGGATCCAGGGCAGTCGGATTCGGCTGTGTATATGATGAATGCCATAAAAGAGGGCACCATCCAGGTCTCGGCCATCCAGGTCAGCTACACCGACTCCAAGGATAACCTCAAGATGAACAGCTCTCTGCCCTTTGAGATCGTGATCAATCCGAAGAGCATCGCCGAGCTGGCAGTAAGGATGGATTCATCCGGGCCCATAGCCCCTGGGGGCAAGGCGATGGTGAACATAAGCCTCGCCAATGTGGGGGCAGCACCGGCGACCAGGATCGAGGCCAAAGGGGATATAACCCCGCCAGTGGGGCTGGAGGGCGGCAGCTTTGACAGAAGCTTCTTTGAGATACCGCCGGGCGGCGAGGTCAACTACTCAGTGATGCTCTCGGGCAAAGACCCTGGCAACTACACCGTCCATCTCAAGGCCACATTCGATGGAGGAGATGGCTCTGCGATCAGGGAAGGGTCGACAGAGGTGGTGGTACTGAAACGAGAGTATAAATATGAATATTTACTACTCCTGATCCCAATCGTAATTATCATTGCCTGGCTGTATAGGAGACACAGAGAATATAAATATTAAACAAGGTTATATACACCAGTGGGAGCGGATCTATATAATTGCACTTAATGCCGCATAAATTCAACAGAATAGAGAGACTGATATCATGCTTAACGTAATTATCCTTGGACTGGGCCAATGTGGAAACAGAATCCTGGATGCTGTGAATAAGGAGGCAATGGGCGGCGGGGGGGCCTCGAAGATCGCCAAGTATTGTCTGCGACCGAAGTTCCCCAGCCGGGTGGAGACACTGGCGATCAATACAGCGATCAATGATCTCAAGGAATTGAGATACACGACCGCCAAAGACCGGTTGCACGTCCCCAATCTGCATGGCATGGGGGCGAACAGAAACGTGGGCAAGCAGGCCTTCATGGAGAACCGGGACAGCATCATGGGAGAGATCGAGAAGAGAGGCAACTTTGATCTCGCTTTCGTCATCACCTCGACCTCCGGCGGCACGGGCTCCTCCTTCTCCCCGCTCCTGATAAATGAGCTGAAGAGGCAGTACCCGAACATCGCTGTGGTGACCGTCGCCATTCTGCCCTTCCGGGAGGAGGGATCGATCTATCTCCAGAATGCTGCCTTCAGCATGAGGGAGCTGATGGAGCTGGATGCGGAGGGCATCATCCTTGCTGACAACCAGTATATGAAGCGGCTCGGCGGTGATATTGCCAGCGCCTATGACAGGATCAACAGCACCATTGCCAGGAGATTGCTCTTCCTGATAGAGTCCCTGGACAGTGAGATGCTCTCGGTGACGGATCTGGGGGACTTCAAGACGGTCATGAATGGAGGGCTGCGCATAGGCACCATGGGGTTCTACCAGGCGGATGGAAAGAACTCCTCAGTCAAGGATGCCATAGAGAACAGCCTGAAGCCCAACAACCTGCTCTATCCGGCGAATGTGGCGAATGATGCCGCCCGGGCGATGGTCATAATCCAGGGATCTCGGGAGCATCTGGATGTGGATCAGATCACCAAGGAGGTGGAGAAGATCGCTGCCAGTGCAGGGCATGTCTTCAAGGGGATCGTGGTCAAGAAGGGACAGCCTAGGGTGCTCTCCATCTTCACCCTGGCTGCAGCGCCGGAGCTGGAATCGATCTATGCCCAGGCAGCGCGGGGAATGCAGGAGGAGAAGGAGAAGAGGTTGCGTGCCAGAAAGCAGCTCGATGATGCCTTTGCCCATATAGAGGATCTGGAAGAGATCTACTGAAGGCCAAAGCGGCTGTACATCAGAGTCTGCATCGGCCCCAGATCCAGCACCCTGGCCACAAGGCCCCTCTCTCTCGGGCTCAGGGGATACATCCTCGCCGGCGGCAGGGGCCGGGCCTGACGGGCATAGATTGCGCCCCCCCTCATCCTGGCGCAGGTGAAGCTTCCGGCATCTCCTTCTATATAGACCTCTCCGCCTCTCATCTCTGCCCCGGTGAAATCCCCAGTCCGGCCCCTTATCACAATCCTCCCTCCTCGCAGGAGGACGGCGGTGTTCTCCTGGGCAGATCCCTCCACAATTATCTGGCCGGAGCTCATCAGTATGCCGGTGCTCATTCCCGCATCCCCCTCCAGGTGGATCCCCTTGGCAGTGGGATTTCTCGCCCCCAGGGTATCCCGGATTATCCCATCCTCAATGAACATCCCCTGCTCGTCCATTCTGTTCGGCTCGATGATATCGATGCCCTTCTCCAGGGCCTCGGTGATGGAGACGAACTTCCTGTACCCGGCCAGATCGCTTTCAGCCTCGATCACATTTCCTATGGGCTCCTCGATTCTGCCTGAGACATAAATCGCTCCTCTGAGCATGCTTATCCCCATTCGCCGCCCCACGTCCCCCTCTACCACTATGCTGCCCGTGCCCTCGATCGGCCCGCCCCTTCCTCCCAGACGGAGGAGGTCCACCCCCAGGCTGGAGCCCAGGCGGCTTCCCACATCCCCGCTGATCATCACCCTCTCTCCCCGGCGCAGTGCCTGCACAATCTGCCTGAGGCTGATGCCGTCGACGCTCTTATCGGGATCGAGCCTGGAGCCCTTATGCTGCCAGTAAAAGTCGAAGGTGCTATCACCAAGGCACCTTTCCCCTGCAGCCCGGATCCTGAGCATTGAGGATCACTTCAAGGGCAAGAAGGCCTCGTCAGTGGCTATGCGTTTGGATACATTGATCCCCACAACTGTGATCAGGATGGCTCCGATGGCGGAGATGGCCAGCTTTTGCACCGACTCCACCATGCCGATGCCAAACTCCAGATCGGCATTGCTGGCCAGGATGAAGCTGCTGGCGGACCAGATGATCAGGCCTGTGGCCAGGATGAAGAATAGGAAGGATATGGTGCGAGCATCTCTTATCCCCTCCAGATACATATCCATGACCTTGCCCAGGTTCACACATAAGGCCGCCGCCATATACCACCAGATGCTCTCGTAAAGATAGATCATGATCAGGGTAAAATATCCAGGAAAGGTGGGCTCATGCAGGTACTGCCAAAAGTATGCCACCCCGTTGACAGTGGCGATTACGACGAGCATCGCCGCCAGGATATAGGTTATAAAGGCGATCTTTCGGGCATAAAGGGATTTCTTGAGGGTCTGCTTGACCTCCTCCATGGAGTCGTCCAGTCCCAGTCCGCGGAATAAGAGATACAGCCCTATCGAGCCGGTGATGGCCACTATCGCCCAACTGGGGTAGCCGATCAGGCTGAAGAAGGCGAACATGAGCAGAGCCAGGGCGGGGGGAATGAATATGGTATGGCTGAGCTTGGGATCGGTGAAGAGCTGCTTTAGCAGGTAGTAGGTGCTCTCCAGGTTGGGGCTCTGCTTGACCAAGACCCGGCGCACCCCTTCCACCCTCACCCGCGAGGTTATGATGGGCAGTATGGCCTCATCCTCTGCCCCGTCTGAGACCACAACCACTCCCAGGGGATGAAGGCGATCGAGCAGATCATCCAATTGAGCGGCAAGCATTCTGTCTGAGACCAGGCCGACCTTCAGGTCCCCGGCAATGGAAGCGATCTCGGCGCTCTTGCCTGACGCAACGATCTCATCCAGTGCTTTGATCCCACCGAAGATGGTGTTGACATCCGAGTCCTCCGGGTCGGCCATGCCCAGATTCAGGGCGGCCTTTATGTTGGCCTCTCTGCCCACAACGGGGGTTATAACACCCCCCTTTCGGCCCAGGTCATTGTCCCGGTCTATGCAGAGCACAAGGACATCCATGCTTTACTATTTGAAAAGATTGTACTTAAATGATTCTGTGGCAAATGACACCTGATCAATTGTCCAAAAAATATTTATTTAAAAAGAGGCGATGGACGGCTATGAGAAGATCAATCTTATGCACAGCGATCTCTCTTGTGCTTCTGATCTTTGGAGCCGGTGCCTTCGTCATCGACATGACGGAGACGCAAAAGCATATTGACTCATACAACCGGAAGATCGATCAGGCCCCAGATATCCTGAAGGCCGTTATGGGTGATGAGAGGATCAATCTGGAGGTGGCGCGGGATGATGCCAGCACCTTCCGGGTGGGCCTGGATATGAGATCGGCGCGAATAAACAGGAGCATTGAGGGCGGCTGGAATGATCCCACCATCAGCATCAGGGCCTCAGAAGAGGCGATAGACAATATCAGACTATCAAAGGAGCCGATAGCAGCTTTTGGAGAGGAGAGGGATGCCGGCCGGATCACCTTCCAGACGAATGACCTGATCGCCGGGGCAAAATTGAAGGTCGTTTTATCCAGCATCCCTGTCCTGCAGTTCGGCTATGATGTCCTCTTCACCTAACGGGCAAGGTCGATATTCTCTTTTATTATTTTTAAAGCACAGAAATCCCCGCACATAGTGCAGACCTCTGCATCTGAGGGGATTCTATCCGCCCGGATCAGCTTGGCGGTCTCGGGATCGATGGACAGCTCAAACTGCCTCTCCCAGAGCATATCCCGGCGCGCCCTTCCCATCTCCAGATCCTTCTCTCGATCATCGTTCTTGATCATATCACCGATATGAGCTGCTATCCTGGCGGTGATGACCCCCATCCTCACATCCTCCACATCAGGAAGGGCGAGGTGCTCAGCCGGGGTGACATAGCAGATGAAGTCCGCTCCATAGGCAGAGGAGAGGCTGGCTCCGATGGCTGCCACGATATGATCATACCCTGGAGCGATATCTGTGACCAGAGGGCCGAGCATATAGAAGGGCTTCTCAGAGGTCATCCTCTTCATCACCCGGACATTGGCCTCTATCTCATCGATGGGGATATGCCCTGGCCCCTCCACTATGGTCTGAACTCCTGCCGCATGGGCTCTGTCTGCAAGCTCGGAGTTGATTATCAGCTCCTGGATCTGACCGCGGTCGGTGGAGTCGTGCACCGCCCCCGCCCGAAGGCCATTGCCCAGGCTTAGTGTCACCTCATGCTCTTTGAGGATCTCCAGGAGATAGTCGAACTCCCGGTAGAGGGGATTCTCCTTCTGGTTATGCAGCATCCAGCCGATCATGAAGGCTCCTCCCCGGCTGCATACGCCTCCAAACCGCCCCCCCTGGCCGCGGAGCCGCTCTATGCAGATGCTATTGATGCCGGTGTGGATGGCCATGAAGTTGGTCCCCATCTTCGCCTGTGCCTCTGTCGCCCGGAAGAGGTCGTCCTCGGGCATGTCCACCCCGGCACCATATTTTCTTATGGCCTCAATAAAAGCCTGGTAAAGGGGGACGCTGCCCACGCTCAATGTTGTGGCCTCGATCACCCGTCTCCTTATCTCCAGGAAGTCCCCGCCGGTGGAGAGCTCCATCAGAGTGTCTGCGCCATTCTCCTCCGCTGTGCGCGCCTTTGCCACCTCCATGTCTACATCCACAATATCGCTGCTGGTGCCGATAGAGGCATTCACCTTGGTGCGCAGGCCCTTGCCTATTCCCACTGGCCTGGTATAACGGTAAGGGCTGCGGGGGATAACTATCCTGCCGCTGGCTATGCCCCGGAGTATAAACTGAGGGCTCTTCCTCTCCTCCTCGGCCACGATCTTCATCTCTTCCGTCAGTCTGCCTGCACGTGCATCTTCTATTAATCCCATCTCTTCACCAGCATCATCTGACAATGTAGGGCTATTTAAGAGTGATCTGCCCCACCCCTAAAAACTGGACCAAGAGGGCTTTATTGGACAGCAGTCCCGGCCGGCGAAAGCTATTAACCATATACTGGTAATATAATAGATTGATATCTGTGTATGATCTGGTGGTGGTGGGCGCTGGACCGGCGGGCTCGAATGCCGCCCGGACGGCAGCCGGAATGGGGATGAAGGTCCTGGTCCTGGAGAAGAGTGTGTTTCCCCGTTACAAGGCCTGTGGGGGAGCCCTGACTGAGCGCGCCGCCTCCTGTCTGGGGCTTCGTCTTCCCGAGTCCATATGCGAGAGGACCATCACCGGGGCTCGAATCCATTTCCGGGATCTGGTTCAGGATAAGAGCAAAGGCTACAGGCTGACCACCCTGGTCACCAGGAGCGCTTTTGACCAGTTCCTCCTCCGGAAGGCAGAGGAGGCTGGAGCCGGCATCTCCTTCTCCCGCGCCCTGAGCTATAGCGAAAGAGAGGATCATGTATCCGTCCGGACAAGGGATCAGATCTATAGGTCCCGGTTTCTTGTCATCGCCTCCGGCTGTCAGGATGCTTTGAAAGAGGGGATATCAGGGAAGGTCTCAAGGGATGATATCGGGATCTGTCTGGTGACGGAGATCGAGGCTGATGATCGAGAGATCGAGTCCCGGCTGGGCAGCCTTCTGGATATTCACTTCGGAATCGCAAGCGGGGGTTATGGCTGGATCTTCCCCCACCGGGGGTACTACTCCGTGGGCATAGGGGGCCTGGCATCCCAGCTTCGCCATCCCCGCCAGATAATGAGGCGTTTTCTTCTGGAGAACGGATTCGAACCGGATCAGCTCTTACATGGCCACACCATACCGATGGGGGGAAGAAAAAGGCGCATCGCCCAGGGCAGGGTGCTCTTGACCGGGGATGCAGCCAGCCTGGTTGATGCCTTCACCGGCGAGGGCATCTACTATGCTCTCCGCTCAGGGAGGATGGCAGCAGAGGCGATAGGAGAGGAGGAGGAGAGGGATGTGGCCCGGTTCTATGAGATGAGATGCAACAGAGAGCTGGGCGAGGAGCTCAGATATGCCCTGTTCCTCTCCCGGGCCATGCATAGCCACCCCAAAGCCTTCTCCTGGGTGCTGGAACGGCATAATGAGGCTTTGGACAGGTATATTGAGATTCCTGCAGCCAGGAGGTCCTATAAGGAGTTTGTACGCTGGCTGGCCCCCAGGCTGCCCCTGGGGCTGCTGTCCATGCACTGAAAAACAGGACCCGATCGCTCTCCGATGAGGACCTTCGGCAATCTATTTATCTGAGATGGGTTTCTTTGATAGGGTTCGTATGGCCAGGCCTGCGCCTGGCAGTTGAAGGACAGCCTATGGACAATGAGCACGAGATACTCAATGCAGTCCGGGAGGCGAAGAGGCATCTCGGAGAGGGAGCGGACTTTCGCATTGCTGAGGCCATGGATATAATGGAAGGCATCGCGCCGTTCCTGGAGAAAGAGGTCGTAATTGGATTGAAATGCAAGAACTGCGACAGCTACGCATCCGCCTCGTTTCCCTTAAGCCGGGACTTTTGGGGGGCGGACAGCGATGAGTACTGCCATCAGAAGGAGAACTCTTTAAAAAATCTCAATACATTGAAGCTGGCCGGCTGCCCCCAATACTCAAGCCAGGAGAGAGAGGAGCTGATGAGGCTGGGCCAGGAGATCATAGAGGAGGACCTCAAGCCTGCCTTCTGCGATAGAAAGCTGTACGACAGGCATAAGTTTGCCAGCTACAATGTGGCCTTCCGCATGCTCTCCAATCCGGGCAACATCTGCATCCAGTTTGGCCACCTTACAGATGGCGGATTTGCCGGCAACGATATCAGGCTTTTTATCATAAGGAGGCTTGATCCGGGATTCGGAGAGGAGGCCTCCAGCAGGATATCTGAGGCCCTGAAGAAGGGTCCGGTAATGGCCCTCAGGGCCAGCCCGCAGATCAGAAGGCAGCTTGATATTGACTATGTACTGGATTGGATCGCCAAAAAGCGAAAGATGGATATAGTATATCTCTAGCTATATTTTTGATTTAGACGATAATTGATAATTAAAGGATGTTTTCGACAATGGCGCAACCGCTAGTGCCAGATACCAGTGTGGTAATAGATGGCAGAGTCTCTGCCAGAATCAAGGCAGGAGAGCTCCAGGGCCGGAGGATTGTAGTGCCTGAGGCTGTGGTGGCGGAGCTGGAGGCCCAGGCCAACCACGGCCGGGAGATCGGCCTGAGGGGATTGGAGGAGTTGAGAAAGCTCTCTGAACTGGCCAAGGCCGGCAGGATCGAGCTGGAGTATGTGGGAATCAGGCCGAACCTGGATCAGATCAAGCTCGCCGGTGGGGGAGAGATCGATGCCATGATCAGGGATGTCGCCCTGGAGCTGGGGGCGTCCTTTCTCACCAGCGATCAGGTTCAATCTCGGGTGGCGGAGGCCATGGGCCTGGATGTGGAGTATGTTCGCCCCCAGAGGGAGGCGATCCGGCCCCTCTCCCTGGAGAGGTACTTCACAGAGGATACTCTATCCGTACACCTCAAGGAGAGCGCCATACCCATGGCCAAGAGGGGGCACGTGGGTGACTTCTCCCTGGTCCGGCTGGGCGAGAGGCCGACCTCGGAGAGGGAGCTGAGGGAGCTGTCCCGGGAGATCTATGAGCGGGCCAAGGCCGATCCAGATGGCTATGTGGAGATGGAGAGGATGGGGGCAGCGATAATCCAGATCGGGCCGATGAGAATCGCCATCACCAAGCCGCCTTTCTCCGACGGCCTGGAGATCACAGCCGTCCGGCCGGTGGCAAAGGTGAGTTTCGACTCCTATCGCCACAGCTCTATGCTCAAGACCCGCCTCCGCGAGGGGCAGAGGGGGATTCTCATCGCCGGTCCGCCGGGGTCGGGCAAGTCCACCTTCGCCGCGGGGGTGGCCCAGCATCTCCTGGACTGCAACTATGTCGTCAAGACGATGGAGTCTCCTCGCGATCTGCAGGTTCCTCCTGAGATCACCCAGTATGGCCCTCTGGAGGGGAGCATGGAGGCATCGGCTGATATACTGCTCCTGGTCCGGCCTGACTACACCATCTACGATGAGGTGAGAAAGACGCGCGACTTCCAGGTCTTTGCTGATATGAGGCTCGCCGGGGTGGGCATGATCGGAGTGGTCCATGCCAACAAGCCCATCGATGCCCTGCAGAGGCTCTTGGGCCGGGTGGAGCTGGGCATGATCCCCCAGGTGGTGGATACAGTGGTCTTCATCGAGAAGGGCGAGGTGACCAAGGTCCTGGATGTGGAGTTCACAGTCAAGGTCCCCTCAGGGATGATGGAGGCGGATCTTGCCCGGCCGGTGATCGTGGTCAAGGACTTCGAGGGCGGGCAGGCGGAGTATGAGATGTACTCCTACGGAGAGGAGATTGTGGTGATGCCCGTCACCAGGGAGGAGAGGAAGCCCTCCTGGAGGCTGGCCAGCAGGGAGATCGAGAAGGAGATCTCCCACCATGTGCGGGGCCCCTTCAAGGTGGAGATGCTCACCGACTCCAGTGCAGTGATCCATGTGCCCCAAGAGGATGCGGCAAGGGTGATAGGGAAAGCGGGAAAGAACATCGATCAGATCGAGAGGAGCCTGGGGATGCGTATCGATGTCCGGGCAAAGGACGAGCCGGAGGTGCCCGAGCTGAGGATGGAGGAGACGTCCAAGCACATCATCCTCTGGCTGGAGGGCATGGCCGGGGAGTCGGTGGATGTTCAGGTGGGAAATGAGCCGGCCTTCACCGCCACTGTGGGGCGGAGGGGGGATATTCGCATCGCCAAGTCCTCGGAGATGGCCAAGAGGATAATCAAGAGGATGAAGAAGGGGGATAGGATAGAGGTGAGCCGGGCGGGATCCGAATGGGGTTGATAAGGCCTATTGCTGTCGTTATTCTTCTCGTCGTCCTGGCTGCAGGAGGTCTCGCTCCAGGCAGCAGTGCCCTTGACCCCGATCCCCAGCAGGACCAGAGGGGCAATGCCACCCCCGTCCTGATGGGAAAGAATGTGGCCGAGGCGGGGGTGGGCCAGGAGGCGACCGGGCCCAAAGCCAGGCTCCTGAGCCCTTCAGTCAGTTGGGTGCTGGAGCTGGATGACAGTATAGAAAGAAGGCTCCAACTGGATATGTATCAGTCCAATGATGTCATCTTCGGCAAGGGAAAGATCCTGGCAGAGGGGATAGAGCAGAACGTCTCTGCCAGCGGCACGATCTCGGGAGATAAGCTCCATCTGGATGTCCTATCCGATGACCTATCCCTCTTCCGCCTCACCCTCACCCAGAACGGCAAATCTATCTATGGGGACTACCACATCTATAGCACCCGATTTCTCCCCCAGAAGGGCATAGCCATGGGAAGGATCGGCCGGCTGAGCGATCAGAACGGCCCGATTTCTCCCGCCTCTTGATCGATCTCCACTACGCTTTTTGTCGTACTACCATTAAGCTTATCAACTATAAATGGCATGCCGGATCTTAATACAAGGTCGAGATAACATGAATTTCAAATTATCAATAGCATTATCCCTATCCTTCATCGCCTTCATGGCTGTGACGACCCTTGGCGCCGATTGGGATAATCAGGAGCATCTGAGTGCAGATGAGCTGATAAGCGGCATAGAGAAGAACCCCAAGGCTCCGGCAACCCCCCAACAGGTCAGAGCGCTCAGAGAGAATGAGAGCGCCATGGACTGGAGCATGCCAAGCACCCTCTCCAAGGGGGCGAAGGACCCCAAGGCCTCCCGCGCCGAGGCAGAGGCGGCCAGCCAGGAGAAGGTGAAGGAGGAGGGCACAGCGGCTGAGGCATCAGCAAAGGAGAATGCCTCTGCTGCGGCAGTGACGACAGAGCTTCCCCCAGCTCAGGTTGCTCTGCCCTCAATGAGCGGGAGCTGGTCCTTTGCCCTGAACGATAGCCTGCCAAGGAGCATGGCTTTAACCCTCTTCCAGAAGGACGAGCAGCTCTTCGGCGCAGGCAAGATGAGGGTGGAGAACAGCACCATCGATGCGGCCGCCTCGGGGCAGGTCTTCGAGGACGGAACAGCAAGGCTGGATATCATCACCATAAACCCCATCGATCTTTATATCCTCTCCCTTGATCTGAACGGGGATGTGGCCAGCGGAAGCTTCTGGGCCATCTCCGCTCGAGCAGAGTCCTGGACGGGAGGCTTTGAGGGAGTGAAGATCGCCTAGATGGCGATGATATGAGACCGGCATCTCATCTTAATTTCCTATTTTATTTTATCTCCCCTCTCCCGGCCTCACATCTGGCAAATCCTCAGTGCCGGACCAAAGCCTTTTTGGCAGAAGTAGAAGACCAATAGATAACGATGCCTCCAGCCAAGCTCTCTCCCCTGATGGAGCAGTACTACCAGAACAAGAAGCTCTATCCAGATGCTCTGCTCCTCTTTCGGGTGGGCGATTTCTATGAGACCTTTGCCGATGATGCTATCACTGTGGCCAGAGATCTGAACATCACCCTCACCTCCCGGCAGAAGGATGGCCAGGGAGAGAAGATCCCCCTGGCCGGGGTCCCTTACCATGCCCTGGATGCCTACCTCGCCCGGCTGATCCGGGCGGGGCATAAGGTGGCCATCTGCGACCAGGTGGAGGACCCAAAGCAGGCCCGTGGTCTGGTGAAGAGAGCCATCACCCGGGTGGTTACCCCGGGAACGATCATCGAGCCCTCTATGCTGGAAGAGGGCAGCAATAACTTCCTGGCAGCAGTGGCAAAGGAGGAGGACCGGGCGGGCCTGGCCTTTGTGGATGTCTCCACAGGCGAGTTCCTGACCACAGAGGTTCCGTCCCACCGCCTCACCACTGAGCTGGCCCGTTTCCGGCCGGCGGAGTGCCTCTCTGCCGCCCCCCTGCACTGGGAGGAGGCAAGAGAGCAGATCCTGGATGAGGAGAGCTTCTCTTTGGAAAGGGCTGCATTCGCCCTGGCAGATCGCTACGGCCCGGATTGGAAGGAGAGGCTCCGCCTGGAGGGAAGAGAGCTCTCCCAGAGGGCCTGCGGGGCGGTCCTCTCCTATCTTATCGCCTCACGATTCGATCTCCTCGATCATCTGAAGGATATTCAGATCTACTCGGGATCCGATTATATGGTCTTAGATGAGGTCACAGTGCGAAACCTGGAGATCTCCAGAAACATCCGCGATCGCTCCCGCCGGGGCACACTGCTGGAGTTCCTGGACCGGACCCGGACTGCCATGGGGGCGAGAACCCTGGCCCGCTGGATTCAAATGCCCCTGCAGAGCGAGGAGGCGATAGGCCACAGGCTGGAGGGGGTAGAGGAGCTGGCCAGCCGGTCCCTCCTGCAGCGCAGCCTGGCCGAGGAGCTCAAGGGGGCATCAGACCTGGAGAGGCTGCTTGGAAGGATATCATGCAAATCTGCCAGCCCCAAGGATCTCTTCGCCCTGAAGGGCACCCTGGAGAGGCTGCCCCGCCTGCAGGCGATCCTGGGGGATGCTGGCTCTCCTTATCTGCAGGATATTCTCGCCCGGCTATCTCCCCTGGATGATACCGTCTCCCTGATAGAGAGATCGATCATATCCGACCCCCCCCTCCTTCTGCGGGATGGAGGGGTGATCAGGGAGGGCTACAATGCCGAGCTCGACCAGTTCCGGGAGATTTTAAGGGACGGGAGAGGCTGGATAAGCCGGCTGGAGGGGGCGGAGAGGGAGAGGACGGGGATAAGATCGCTGAAGATAGCCTTCAATAATGTCTTCGGCTACTACATCGAGGTCTCACGGGCTAACCTGCACCTGGTTCCCCAGGATTACATCCGCAAGCAGACCCTGGCCAACGGGGAGCGATTTGTCACCCCGGAGCTGAAAGAGATGGAGTCCCGCGTCCTCTCCGCCCAGGAGAGGTCAGTATCCCTGGAGCAGGAGCTCTTCGCCCGGGTGCGGGATGAGGTGGCAGGCAGGGCAGGGGCCATCCAGGGGAGGGCCATGGCCCTGGCGGAGCTTGATGTGCTCCTCTCCTTAGCGGAGGTGGCCCAGGAGAATGACCTGGTCCGGCCGGAGTTCAATCAGGAGGGCAGGATCTCTCTGCGCTCCAGCCGCCACCCGGTCCTGGCCAGGACGATGCGGGGGGGCTTTGTGCCCAACGACATCCTCCTGGATCAGGGTTCCAACCGCCTGATCATCCTCACCGGCCCGAATATGGCAGGAAAATCAACCTTCATGCGTCAGATAGCCCTGGCGGCGATCATGGCCCAGTCCGGCTCCTTTGTGCCCGCGGCCCATGCCTCACTCTGCCTGGTGGACCGGATCTTCACCCGGGTGGGGGCTTATGACGATCTGTCCGCCGGACAGAGCACATTTATGGTGGAGATGACGGAGATCGCCCATATCCTCACCTCTGCCACCAAAAGGAGCCTGGTTCTCCTGGATGAGGTGGGCCGGGGGACCAGCACCTTCGACGGCCTCTCCTTGGCCTGGGCCATAACCGAATACCTGCACGAGAGCATCAAATGCAAGTCCGTCTTCGCCACCCATTACCACCAGCTCACAGAGCTGGAGAGCACCCTTCCCGGGGTGAGAAACTACAGCATTGCTGTGAAGGAGGATAAGGGCACCATCACCTTCCTGCGCACAGTGGTCCCGGGGGCGACTGACAGGAGCTACGGGGTGCATGTCGCCCGCCTGGCAGGAGTTCCGAGGATGGTGACGAGGCGGGCGGATGAGATCTTGAGGGATCTCGAGAAGGAGGCAGTCGTTTTACCCGGATCGGGAAGAGGAAGACAGAGGAGAGCTGCTCGCTACACCCAGCTCATATTCTTCGATGGCGATGACGGGGAGAGGGCAGCCGGAGAAAAGGAGAGCGAGAGACCTGACCCCATCATAGAGGAGATCATGTCCCTGGACTTGGATCGGATGACCCCCAGGGAGGCCCTGGACCGCCTGGCCCAGTACCAGCAGATGCAAAGGGAGAGAACGGATCGGTAAGAGAGATGAATAGAATCAGAGCCCTGGATGAGGAGACAGTGAACAAGATCGCTGCCGGAGAGGTGATTGAGAGGCCGGCCTCAGTGGTAAAGGAGCTGGTGGAAAACTCCATCGATGCCGGCGCCCACAGGATTCTGATCGAGGTTTTGGAGGGGGGAAAGAGCCTCATCAGGGTGACAGATGATGGCTGCGGCATAGATCCGCTCGACCTCCCCCTGGCCTTCCAGAAGCATGCCACCTCCAAGATCTCCGGGGCGGAGGATCTGGAGAGGATCTGCACTCTGGGATTTCGGGGCGAGGCCCTGGCCAGCATCGCCAGCGTCTCAAGGGCAGTCGAGGTGCGGACCAAGACCCGCGAGGCGCCCTGGGGCAGCTATCTCCGCCTGGAGGAAGGAAGGAGAGCTGAGACAAAGGAGGCAGGCTGCCCCGCAGGCACATCGATCACCGTCTGGAATCTCTTTCACAATATCCCGGCAAGAAGAAAGCACCTCAAGGGGGCAGAAGCAGAGCTGGTCCATATCATAGATACCATAACCGAGCTGGCCATCATCCATTATGATATCGCCTTTGAGCTCTTCTCCGGGCAGCGCACCCACTTCAAATCGGCCCGTTCCACCTCATGGGAGGATGTCCTCACCCGCGTCTTCGGCCTGAAGGCGGTGGCCGGCATGGCCCCCTTGCAGGCATCCGGCCGGGGATGGAGGCTGGAGGGGATGATCGGCGATGTCTTCAGCCTGAGATCCAGTCCGGACAGGATATTCATCTTCGTCAACGGCAGGGCGGTCATCTCCCGCCCTCTGTCTGCTGCCCTGAGAGAGGCCTACAGGAACATCATCCCAGCAGGCAAGAGCCCCATCGCTGTCCTCTCTTTGGAGATCAGCCCGGAGATAGTGGACGTGAACGTTCATCCGGCGAAGAGGGAGATCAGGCTGCTGCATGAGAATGAGATCTGCCTGGCTCTCACTCAGGAGGCGGCCCGGGTCCTCTCCTCTCATGCCAGGAGTGTGGCTGCTGAAAGCCTGAAGCGGGGAGATGGGATAGGAGCCGGCGGGGAGACGCTGGCGCAGAACATTATGCAAAGGACGCTTCCCCTGGAGAGCACAGAAGAAGCCCCCCGGGATGAGAGCACCCCTTCCAGGGATATGCGCCCGAGCCTGAAGATCCTGGGTCAGATCAATAGGCTCTATATTGTGGCAGAGAGCGAGCAGGGGCTGGTCCTGGTCGATCAGCATGCTGCTGCAGAGCGGATCCGTTTTGAGAGGCTGGCGGAGCTGTACCAGAAAAGGTCGATCCGCCAGGAGCTGGCCTGGCCGGTGACGATCGAGCTCTCAGCGGGCGAGGAGGTCATGCTCTCCTCCTGGAAGGAGCTCCTGGAGGAGATCGGCTTTGAGATCTCATCCTTTGGAGGAAGGGCCTACAGCGTCCGTTCCGTTCCTGCTCTGGGAGGGGGGATCGAGAGCGCCGAGTCGGTGTATGACCTGCTAAAGGACCTCTTCCAGCGGGGAAGGCCGGCAGCGGAATCGAGCAACCGGGATGAGATCCTCAAGCTCTTGGCCTGCCGGGGCTCAATAAAATCGGGAAAGGAGCTCACATTGCTCCAGATGAAGCGGCTGCTGGACGATCTGGGGGAATGCAGTAACCCCCTGACCTGCCCCCATGGCCGGCCGGTGATGGTCACCCTGGATCATGGCCAGCTGGAGAGGCTCTTTGGCAGAAGATGATGGGGTTGGCGATAGGAGATGACGGGGTTGGTGATGGGAGATGACGGGGTTGGTGATGGGAGATGATAATATCTATGGGCAGCCCAATTGACTCCTCATGGATCTGGAAGGATTTGCCAAGCGGGGCCTGAGGAGAGATGACCCGGAGATCGAGTCCAAGCTCATTGATCTGATCAGAGAGGTAAAGGAGATCCCAATCGACCGGGCTGCTATCCTGGCGGAAGCGATCTTGGCAGAGGCCAGGGCGACCCTCAATCCGCGGGGAGAGGTCTTCTCTTTGAAGAGCGCGGGGGTGAGCATGGGCGACTTCGGTGTGGGCTCGCGCGGCTCGGGCGACTTTTATACCCACACCAAGATCGCCGAGGTCATCGGCCGCACAGAAGCAGTTGTCGACTCCCGCCAACTGGATGACTCGGGGGTGGTCCAGGCCAGGGGCAAGTACATCACTGTCACTGTGGACGGCATGCACTCCCGCTTGAGCGACTACCCCTTCCTGGCTGGCTTTCATGTCACCCGCGCCGCCCTGCGCGATGTCTATGTGATGGGGGCCCGGCCGGTGGCTCTTCTCTCCGATGTTCATCTGGCCGATGATGGCGATGTCTCCAAGCTCTTCGACCATATCGCCGGCATCGCCACGGTCTCGGAGCTGATCGGCGTTCCTCTCATCACCGGCAGCACACTGCGCATCGGCGGGGATATGGTGATTGGGGACCGGCTCACCGGCTGCGTGGGCGCAGTCGGGGTCTCAGAGAGCCTCACCGCCAGAAAGAGCGCCCGGCCGGGGGATGTGATCCTGATGACCGAGGGGGCAGGAGGAGGGACGGTCTGCTCCGCTGCCCTGTATTATGACCAGCATGAGGTGGTGGATGAGACACTGAACATCAAGTTCCTGGAGGCGAGCGAGGCGCTCTTGAAAGCGGACCTCCAGATCCATGCTATGACCGATGTGACCAATGGCGGCATTCGGGGCGATGCCAAGGAGATCTCCTATACCGCTGGGGTGAAGCTGACCTTCCAGGAGGAGAGTATGCGCCGCCTGGTCAACCCCCGGGTGCTGGAGATGCTCGACCGACTGGAGATAGACTATCTGGGAGTCTCCATAGATGCTCTGCTCATCATCGCCCCGCCGGAGGAGGTGGAGGCGATCTCTTCCGCCATCCGGGCTGCTGGGGTGGAGATCGAGGTGATCGGCAGGGTGGAGGAGGGAGAGGGGGCCTATCTTGATATCGATGGACAGCTCAGGGACTTCTCCCCCCGCTTCCGGGAGGCGGCCTACACCCCCATCAAGAAGGCCATCGGCCAGGAGGCAGCGCGGGATGTGAAGGAGATGACAAGAAGGGTGGACGAGGCGGCAAGAGAGGCTGTGGAGAAGAAGAGGAGGTTTGTGGAGAGGATAAGGCATGGATGAAATATTTTTATAAATTTTACTAAAGTAATTTTTTATACATCCTTTACTGCATGCAATCATAATAGTAAAAAATTTATTTACATTAAAAAACTATTTATAGGATAAGCTCTTTCAATTATTACAAGGGGAAAAAATTAAGGAGAAGATAGCAATGAAAGAATCATTCATAATGAGATTTGATGAGAAGGATATCGAGGTAGTAGAGACTCTGAAGAGCCTGGGGGTGCCAAGGAAGGTCTCCAATATGATCGCCTTCCTGGCCAATGGCACAGAGGCCACCTCGCGTGAGATCGAGAGGGGCTCAGACCTGCGCCAGCCGGAGGTGAGCATTGCCCTTCGCACTCTGCGCAAGAACAACTGGATTGAAGAGAAGATCTGCCGCAGCGATGGAACCGGAAGGCCGATGAAGGTCTACCGCCTCAAGACCCCCATTGAAGAGATCCTGCAGCACTACGAGCAGGAGAAGCTCAACGAGGCCAATGAGGCATTGCAGTCCATCCAGAGGCTTAAGTCCCTTTTCAGCGATACCGGATAGGCCTGGGACGGATATAGAGCCACTCATTTTTTCCCTATCCCCCTCACCTTGTATCCGCCGGTCCAAATTTGACCCCCCGCGCCGATCCGATTTTGACCCCCTTAGACGACTAACCTAACTCATAGAGTATAAAGTTCACGTCTCGCTACTTTCTGCGGAAACTCTCTCCGTTCAT
>Ga0255345_1000587_pt1 | contig 58789 bp, 53 predicted proteins | sample wastewater_treat_6_FD_192415 | JGI IMG/M metagenome (GOLD analysis project Ga0255345, IMG submission 192415) | Wastewater microbial communities from Lulu Island WWTP, Vancouver, Canada - plant20 | ecosystem: Engineered > WWTP > Wastewater > Unclassified | place: Canada: Vancouver, British...
TCCTCAATTCAATATTTTCCATAGTTAAAAATAATGTTTTGACAAATATAAAAAATATTAAAATAAATTTAAGATTTTTTAATTAACTTAGTAGCTTAAAAATTTAATTATGAAAAGACTATTTTCCATACAATTTTTATTGAGCATATTAGTTCTAACAGTTGCTATAACTTCTTGTTCAGAAAATAAAAAACCTAAAAAATTAGACGAACAACAAATTTCAGAACAAAATAATATTGAAGTTGCTAAAAAACTTGTGAACGATTTTTTTGATTTGCTAAATAAAGAAGATTATGAAACTTGCTATACTCATTTTTCGGATTCTTTAAAACAATATTTTAGTAAAGAAAATCTTATCACAACTATAAAAGCAAGAAATACTGAGTTTCCAAATTCTGATAGTTTAGGAATTTATTGTACTCAAATGTTAACAACAGAAATAGGCGATGTTTACTTTTTTTATTATCGTGTGTTTTCAAAATCAAAATTAATATTTTATGAAAAAATCAGTTTGTATTTTCAAGAAGGTTTACCCCAAATTTTAGGCTACGATTATTCAGAAAATATTTTTTATACTCCAAAAATGGCAAATGACGCTGACTCTGATTTAAAATTAGTTTTACAAAACATGTATCAAATCTTAAATAGTGGAGACATTGAAAATGCTTATGCCATGGTTGATGAGACTGTGAAAGAGAAATTGAGCTTTTCAAAATTTGAAGCTGGATTTAACGAAAAGAAATCAAAATATCAAGGTACTAATTCATTTTCTGTAAAATCGATTTGGACAGAAATTTTATATGATGTTCCTGTTTTAAACTTGATTGTTGATGTTGTAAATTATAGTGGCGATAGATTTTTAGATAAAATTATGATTTCAGATAGAGATGGAAAGTTTTTTATTGCAACTATAGATAGAGAAGATTTTGAAAAAGCAGAATTAATAAAAACTGAAAGACTTCCAGATGCAGAACTTAACAAATATGCTGAAGTAACTTCTAAATTTTATGAATTTTTAAAAATTTCAAATTTTTATGAGATAATGCAAATGCTTGATAGAACAGTTTTTATAAATAATGACTATGAAACAATAAAATCATCGTTTTCGGCTAGAGAGCAATATTATGGTAAACCTAAAAATTTAAAAAATACTTTAGTAAAAACTTACTCTTTGGGAAGTAAAACTTTAGTAGAATTTAATTTTGATGTTGAAAACACAAATGGAAAAATTTCCTACGAAAAAATTATAGTTTCTAAAACTACAGAAGATAAATATTTTATTTTTTCTTACGATTTTAGAGATACTAGATTTTGAAAAAATAATAAATCAAAGCTACTCTACTACTTTTTTACCTTCTTTATACATTTCTTCTCCTATCATATTTCCTTTATCATCGTAGAATTGCCACAAGCCATCTGCAAGGTCGTCTTTATAGCTTTTCACATATCTAACTTTTCCATTTTCGTAAAACACCTCGCTCCTGCCCTGTTTTAGACCATTTTCATAATATCCAATACTCCAAACTACTCCATTTTGATAATATGCTGTCCATTTTCCTTCTCTTTTACCATCAACAAGCAATCCTTCTATAAATAAGTTTCCATTCTCATAATATTGCTTTTCATAAGCTTGTTTTTCGTCTTCTTTATCAACAAAATGCACTTTTAATGGGTTTTCGTTTTCAAAACTTTCAACAATTTTCACTTCTGACGACTGTGCCAAAGCATCGTGTTTTATGATAGGATTGTCTTGTTGTTTTGATGTTACTTCTTCAACTTTTGATTTATCTTTACACGAAGCTACGCCAAGTGCTGCAAGGATATAAACAAATAAAACAGCAGTTCTAAAAACTTTCATATTTCATAAATTTTAATCCGCCAAATATAAATAAAAGCTTAGATTTTTTCAAATGCTTTCCTATGATTTTCATTAAACATGAAATTTAATCTCAAAAATTTTCAAAATTCTTAACAAGATTGTATCTTTGTCAAGATTTTTACAATTGAGAATTATTTAGAACTTGATATATGGTAAAACAAACGACTATTTCAAAAGAAGTTAAAATTGAGGGCGTGAGTTTGCATACAGGAAAACCAGCTACTCTTTTGATAAAGCCGGCAGAGCCAAACACAGGCTATGTATTCGTAAGAACAGATATTGAAAATAATCCTAAGATTCAGGCTGTTGCAGAAAATGTTGTTGATACTTCAAGAGGTACAACTATTGGTAAAAATGGTGTTAACGTTAGTACAATAGAACATTTATTAGCAACTACTTACGCACTAGGAATTGATAATGTTATATTTGAAATTAACGGACCAGAAGTTCCTATCTTAGACGGAAGTGCAAAATATTTTATTGAGGCTTACAAAAACACAGAAATTATAGAACAAGATGCAGAACGCATAGTTTTTAATATTGAAGAAAATTTATCATTTGTTGATGAAGAAAAAAATATAGAAATTTCTGTTTATCCCGACAAAACATATAAACTTCAAGTTTTAGTTGATTATAAATCAGATACTATTTCAAATCAATATGCTGTTTTAAATAGTTTAGACGAGTTTAAAAATGAAGTTTCTGCTTGCAGAACTTTTGTATTTTTAAGCGAATTAGAACCACTATTAAAACAAGATTTAATTAAAGGTGGCAGTCTTGATAATGCAATTGTAATTGTTGATAAAGAATGTGACCAAGCAGAATTTGACCGTTTGGCTAAATTATTTAATAGACCAAGTGTAGAAGTTCAATCTTCTGGTGTTTTGAATAATATAAAATTACAATTTAGTAATGAACCTGCACGCCACAAACTTTTAGATTTAATTGGCGATTTAGCACTAACAGGCTATAGATTTAATGCTAATATAATTGCAAATCGTCCAGGACATTATGCTAATGTTAATATTGCTAAAATAATTCGTCAACATCTTAACGAGGTAAAGAAAAACTTAGCGAAAGCAAATATTCCAATTTACAATCCAGACGAAAAACCTTTGATGGATGTAATGCAAATTCAAGGTTTTATACCTCATCGCTTCCCATTTTTGTTGGTTGATAAAATTTTATCTTTAAGCGAAACCGAAGTTGTTGGTGTTAAATGTATTACTAATGACGAAAACTTTTTCCAAGGACATTTCCCTGACGAGCCTGTAATGCCTGGTGTTTTACAAGTTGAAGCTATGGCACAAACTGGCGGAATATTAGTTTTATCTACAGTTCCAGACCCTGAAAATTATCTTACATTTTTCTTAAAAATTGACAATGTAAAATTCAGACGTAAGGTAGTTCCAGGCGATGTTTTAGTAATGCAACTAACTTTATTAGAACCTATTCGTAGAGGAATAGCCCACATGCTAGGCAAAGCTTATGTTGGCACAGAACTTGCGTGTGAAGCAGATATGTATGCACAAATTGTTAAACCTAGTTAAAAAAATATTATGAATCAACCTCTTTCTTTTGTTCATTCGGCAGCAAAAATTGCCAATAACGTTGTAGTAGAACCTTTTGTTACTATTCACAAAAACGTAGAAATTGGAGAAGGAACTTGGATAGGTTCCAATGTTACAATTATGGAAGGCTCAAGAATTGGTAAAAATTGTAGAATTTTTCCAGGTGCTGTTATTGGAGCAATTCCTCAAGACCTAAAATTTAGAGGCGAAGAAACTACCGCTGAAATAGGTGACGGAACAACTATACGTGAATTTGTAACAGTAAATAGAGGAACTGCTGCAAAAGGAAGAACTATTGTTGGTTCAAATTGTTTGATAATGGCATATGTTCATGTTGCTCACGACTGCCTTATTGGTGATAATGTAATACTAGTAAATGGTGTAAATTTAGGTGGCGAAGTAATAGTTGACGATTATGCAATTATTTCTGCGAACTCTTTAATTCATCAATTCTGTAGAATTGGAGCACATACAATACTTGCTGGTAATTCACTAGTAGGAAAAGACGTGCCACCTTATGTTAAAGCTGCTAGGTATCCTCTTTCTTTTGCAGGAGTAAATTCTATTGGCTTGAGACGTAGAAATTTCTGTAACGATAAAATTAATGCTATTCAAGATATTTATAGAGTAATTTATAATCGCGGAATGAACGTTTCACAAGCTACTGCTTATATTGAAGCGGAAATGCCCGCTAGCAAAGAAAGAGACGAAATTTTATTATTTATCCGAAACTCAAAACGCGGAATTATTAAAGGCTATTTTGATAAAAGCGAATCTGACGTAGCGTTTTAAACTAAGCTCAATTTTTTTAACTTAATCTCTATTCCAAATTTCCCAAGCTCGGTCTGCTTGTTCGTATAGCATAGTTAAGCCATTAATGCATTTTGCGCCTTTGTTTTCACAATTTTTCAAAAATAAAGTTTGCTCAGGATTATAAACTAAATCAAAGCAAATATGCGTGTCTTTAATATATTCATAAGGAATATTTGGACAATTATCTACATTTGGAAACATTCCAACTGGACTAGCATTAATAATTAAATTGTGATGCTTAATAACTGCCTCTGTAACGTTTTTATAAGATAATACAGACAAGTTTTTTGGATTTCGTGAAACAGTAGTCGATTTAATTCCAAGTTCTTCTAAAACAAATTTTACGGTTTTGCCAGATCCACCACTTCCTAAAATTAATGCTTTATTTATTGGTGGAAGTTCTATTTTTTCAAAAGTCTTACGCAAACCATCAATGTCAGTATTATAACCAGTTAATTTTATTTCTTCTGCGTTTCTTTCAATTTTTATAGTATTAACAGTACCAATATTCAAAACGGATTTATCAATATCGTTTAAATAAGGCAATATCTGTTCTTTATAAGGAGTTGTAACGTTTAAGCCCAATAAATTTTCTTTAGTACTTATAATATTATGTAACTTAGAAATCTCTGTTATAGGAAATAAACTATATTTTGCGTCATCAATTTTTTCATTTTTAAATTTGTTCTCAAAATATATATGAGAATATGAATGTTTCAAAGGATAACCTATAAGTCCAAACTCTCTCATTTTTTTCTTTTGATAAGTTTACGAATAATAAAAAATAAAATAACTAAAACAACAATTACAACTATAGCTATTGATAATTCTTTATTGTATTTATCTATTAAATCTTTTTGTCCATGAGCTAAATAACCTAAAGCTGCCAAAATAATATTCCAAATCATAGCTCCAATAAAAGTATATATGCTAAAAGCAAGAAAATTCATTTTTGCCAAACCTGCTGGAATAGAAATTAACTGACGAATTACGGGAATTAATCTTCCTATAAAAGTAGAGGTTTTTCCGTGATTGTTAAAATATGTTTCTGCTTTTACAACCTTTTCCTTACTAAGTAAAAAGAAGCGTCCCAAGCGAGAATCTGCAAATTTATAAACAATAGGTCGCCCCAACCATAAAGCCAAAAAGTAATTTATATAAGCCCCTATTAAAGCACCAATTGTTCCAAATAAAACAACTAAAAATATATTCAAATCGCTTTCTGGATTGCTTGCAATATAAGCAGCTGGAGGAATAACAATTTCGGAAGGAAAAGGTATAAATGAACTTTCAATAGTCATCAATAAAGTAATAGTTGTATAATTCATATTTTCAGAATACCAATTCTCTACTTTTTTTAGCAAGGAAAGATTTTCTGTACTGTCAACAGTATTCGCTTTTAAAGAAACGGTACAAGCTAAAATTACAAATATTAAAATTGATTTTAATACCCTTGTCTTCATCTATTTTCAAATTTTGCACGAAGTAACAAATTTATTAGTATATTGCAAAGCGGTTTTTTTCTTAGTTATTAACAAAGCAATTAGAATTTCTCCAAAGATTTTAAATTTTCCTATTTTCAAAGTTGTAGCACCCACGCCGACAAATCAGTTAAAAGTCTAAAGTGTTTTTAGTTTTGAGTGTTGAGTTTTTAGTGTTGAGTTTTAAGTGTTGAGTTTTTAGTGTTGAGTTTATTGCTCAGATGGATTTAACTTTACGAACTTTAAAAACTTTATTAACTTTTAACTGTGTTTATTGTGTTGCCCTACGAGCAAACTTTTGATAAAGTGATGAAAGTTAATTACGAAAAATTGATGAAAAATTAATTTGCTATTTACAAAACCTACACCAGCTCGCTTCTAGCACCACTATTGCTCGCTCCCAACACCCATGACGCTCGCTCGGATTTGTAATCCGAGTGTAACATTATTCAGCACTCGGATTACAAATCCGAGCGAGCGGGAGTGTTTACTGTGTTGCCCTTGCGGGCAAGGCTTTCGAGGGTTTATATACCGCAGGCTGCGCCTACGGTTAATCACATGTTGTCCTACGGACAAACGCTTGATAGTCTTGTTTTGTCCTTACGGACAAACAAATTAGGTATTCCACAAAAAAACAACAAATCACACTTGATTATCAGAGACTTGGTAACTGTCGCAAAAAAAGTGCGGAAAACAAGAAAATACAAATGGAAAAATTTCTTACGAAAAAATTATAATTTCTAAAACTACAGAAGATAAATATTTTATTTTTTCTTACGATTTTAGAGAAAACAGGTTTTAGAAAAATGATAAATCAAAACTAATCTACTTTTTTACCTTCTCCTGTTTTCAACGTTGTAGCACCTATGCCGACAAATCAGTTAAAAGTCTAAAATGTTTTTAGTGTTGAGTTTATTGCTCAGATGGATTTAACTTTACGAACTTTAAAAACTTTATTAACTTTTAACTAAAATTTTCTTGCTTTAATATGTTTCGCTTGCATGATAATTGAAAATTTAATTTAACTTTGTCATTATTAAAATTAATAAATAATATTCACTATGGAACAATCAAAACGACAATTACAGGTTGGTAATTTAATAAAGGAAGAATTATCTAATATTATTCAACATAAATTTAATGGTTTAGTGCCAGGCAGATTGCTAACAGTTACAAATGTTAGAATGACACCTGATTTAAGTATTGCCCGAATTAGTTTAAGTATTTTTCCTTCAAACGATGGCGAAGCTATTATTAAAGAAATAAACAAACAGGTGTCGCCTATTAGATTTGAACTTGGCAATGCTCTTAGAAATAATCTTAAAAAAATTCCAGAATTGGTTTTTTACTTAGACGATTCTCTAGACCAAAGTGAAAAAATAGACCAATTATTAAAAAAGTAAAACTTGAAATTTTCTTTTTACATAGCTCGCCGTTACTTGATTTCTAAAAAATCTAGAAATGCAATAAATATTATTTCATTTATTTCTGTTTTAGGAGTTAGTGTTGGCACTGCCGCTTTAATTACTATCCTATCTGTATTTAATGGCTTTGATAATTTACTAACAAGGCTTTACAATTCTTTTGACCCCGATATTAAAATTGTTGCAGCAAAAGGCAAAGTTTTTAAATTTGATGATAAAGTTTCGGAAAAACTAAATTTAGATTTTATCGAAAAATATTCGCTTTGTTTAGAAGAAAACGCAATGTTTGCTTACGACGACAAACAAATTGTTGCAACAATAAAAGGAGTTGACGATAATTATAAAAATGTAACAGGCATAGATTCTATGATTGTTAGAGGCGATTATTTTTTAGAATATCAAAATGCCTTTTGCGGTGTTTCTGGTCAAGGAATAGCTTATAATTTGAATTTAGATGTAAGTTTTATGTATCCTGTAAAAGTTTATATTCCAAGCAGAACAAAAAAAATTAGTGCTGGCATGATAGATGCTGCGGACAATCTAAATCAAAGTATTATTTATAATGCTGGAATTTTTTCTATTCAACAAGAATACGACACTAAATATTTTATTGCACCTCTTTCGGAAGTTAGAAGACTTTTAGAGTATGAAAACGAAGTAAGTTCCATAGAAGTTAAACTTAAAAAAGGTGAAAACATAAAAACTTCATTAAATAAACTAACAGAAAGCTTTGGCGAAAATTTTATTGTTCAAGACAGAAATATGCAACACGAATACGCATTTAAAATAATGCAGTCGGAAAAATGGGCAATTTTTATGATTTTGATTTTTATTCTGCTAATAGCATCTTTCAATATTATTGGTTCATTAACAATGCTTATAATAGAAAAGAAAAATGATATTAAAATTTTAAAAAGCCTTGGAGCAGAAGATAAAACTATTAGAAAAATATTTTTCTTACAAGGATTATTTATCAGTTTTATAGGTGCAATTGTTGGAATGCTGTTTGGTAGCGCTCTTTGTTGGGCTCAAATAAAATTTGGCTTAATAAAACTAGGCTCTGGAGGTTCGTTTATAATTGATAGCTATCCTGTTGCAATGCAAGCAATGGATTTTGTTTGGGTATTTATTGCAGTAATGATTATTGGACTTATAGCTGCTTGGTACCCTGTGAGATATATTACAAAAAAATTCTCGGAAGTCAGTTAAAAAATCAGTTGAAAGTTAAAAGTTAAAAGTTAAAAGAGTGTTGAGGGTTGAGTTTTTAGTGTTTAGTAGTGAGAATTTTTAGTTTTAAATGGATTTTGGATTAAACTAATTAAGAATGAAGAATTCAGCTTCGCTGCATTTTCTTTCGTCTCTCGGCATAGCACAAGCAAGCTTGGCTCTGCTCTCGTTCCTTAGAAAATTGAGAATTAAGAATTATTTGCTCGCTTTGCTCGCTTGAGTTTGCTTCGCAGAGTTCGCAATCCCATTTACCCATGATGTTTGCTCTAACAACTCTGATGCTTGCTCCGACACCCATGACGCTCGCTCGGATTTGTAATCCGAGTGTTGGAAGTGTTACACTCGGATTACAAATCCGAGCGAGCGAGGAAAGTTAAAAGATACAAGATAAAAGCTGTTACAAACAATTTTTTAATTATATTTGCTTCTTATTTTATTTAAAAGAAAAAGTATTTTCACTTTTAAATATTGTAAAGTGTAAACTATGAAGATTTTTATATTAGATACACCAGAGTTTAAAATTGACGGTGGAGCGTATTTTGGCGTTGTTCCAAAAATTATTTGGCAAAAAAAATATCCCTGCGACGAAAATAATATGTGTCCTGCTGCTTGTCGTTCAATACTTGTCGATAAAGGCGACAGAGTGATTTTATTCGACACTGGCATAGGCGAAAAACCCGAAGAAGAAACTAATGACTTGTATTTTACTGATTATAGCCAAAATTTAGAAGAAAATTTAAAAAAAATTGGCTACTTACCAGAACAAATAACTGATGTTGTGTTAACTCATTTACATTTTGACCACTGCGGAGGGAATACAAAAATTGATAAAAAAAGTGGAAAAAGAATTATAGCTTTTCCAAATGCTAAGTATTATGTTTCAAAAGACCAATTTCAAAATGCAATAAAACCAAATTATAGAGAACGCTCTTCATTTTTGCCCGAAAATTGGGATATTATCGAAAAAGAAAATGCTTTAATTATTGTTGAAAAAGATTTTTTTCTATGTCCAGAAATTGAACTAAAATTATTTTACGGACACACTCCAGGACTTATGCTTCCAATTATAAAAACTAATGACAAAACCATATTTTTTACAGGAGATTTAATTCCAGCTAGAGCATCAATTCCATTGGCTTGGATTTCGGCTTATGATTTGTTTCCGCTAACAAGCATAGAAGAAAAACAAGAAATTTTAAACCAAGCTGCTGACGAAAATTGGCTTTTAGTTTTTCAGCACGATTATTTTTGCGAGGCTTGCTATGTGGAAAAAACAGAGCGCGGAGTAAGAGCAAAAGAAGCAATAAAGTTTTCAGATATTAAATTATAAGTTTTTAAAATATTTATGAAGTCTATAGTCAAATTTGTTTTTATTACTTGCTTAACAGCAGTACTGCTAACAGCTTGCGAAAAAGACTATAAATATGAACGTAGTATAAAATTGCTAACCAAAAACATTTGGCAAATAAAAACTTATGTAAATTACGCCGAAAACCAAACCTCAATTACTAGAAATGCAAAATTCTATTTTAAGGAAAATAATGAGCTTATAAAAATATACGACAATGGCGAAATTGCAACTGCAAAATGGGAACTTAGCCAAGATACTGATTTTTTATTGATTGGAAATAATATGTTTAAAATTACAGAGTTAAATAGAAGAGTAATGTCGTTGCGACATGGTGATGTTGAAATGTTTTTTGTCCCTATAAAAGAATAATATGGAAGAAAATCAAATAAAATTTTTAATAATAAGATTTTCAAGTATTGGCGATATTGTACTTACAACACCAGTTATAAGAAATTTAAAAAATCAAGTCGAAGGTGCTGTTATTCACTACCTTACAAAACCACAATACAGTTCAATTTTAGAAAATAATCCTTATGTCGATAAAGTTCATGTTCTTAAATCTTATAAAGAAACTATTCGTGAATTAAAAGACGAAGGTTTTGATTATATTATTGATTTACACAACAATTTAAGAACTTGGCGTTTTAAAAATCGACTAAAAATTCTAGACTTTAGTTTTCCTAAATTAAATTGGGAAAAATATCAAATGGTTAGGTTCAAAAAGAACAAACTCCCAGATATTCATATAGTTGACAGATATTTAAAAACTGTTTATTTGTTTGACGTAGATAATGACAACAAAGGTTTAGATTATTTTATTCCAGAAAGCGATAAAATAAATATTTTAGATTTTTTAAAAACTGATAATAAAGAATATATTGCTTATGCCATTGGAGGACAACATTTTACAAAAAAACTTCCAGTAAATAAAATTTCTGAATTATGTTCAAAAATTAATAAACCAATTATTTTACTTGGTGGAAAAGAAGATTTTGAAAACGGAGAAAAAATTGCTCAGGAAAACTCTCATTGTATAAACTTATGTGGCAAACTAAATCTAAATCAATCTTCTTCTATTGTTGAGCAAGCATATTTTGTAATTTCTCACGACACAGGTTTAATGCACATTGCAGCAGCTTTTAAGAAAAATATAGCCTCTATTTGGGGCAATACAATTCCAGAATTTGGAATGTATCCTTACCAAGCAGGAGAAAATTGTAGAATATTTGAAATCAAAGACTTAAAATGCCGACCTTGCTCAAAAATTGGATTTAAAAAATGTCCAAAAAAACATTTTGATTGCATGTTGAAACAAAATCTTGACGAAATTGCTCAATTCCTTAATGCTTAACGATTTTATGTTAATAAACATAAAACATTTTGGCTCGTTTTTTGTTGTTAATTAACCATAAATATTAGATATGAAAACCATAAATTTTTTTATAGGATTATGCGTTATTTTTAGTCTAGTCGCATGTAATAACAAAAATGCAGATTTTATAGATGAAACTTCTGCAAAAAACACCATTGATTGGGCTGGCACATATTGGGGAATTATTCCTTGTGCTGATTGTCCTGGAATTGAAACAAAAATTAAAATCAATAACGATGAAAGTTTTGTTCTGACAACAAATTACTTAGAAGTAGAAAATTCAGAAAATATTATTGAAGGAAAATTTACTTGGACAGACAATGGAAACAGCATAGAGCTAAGTGCTGATTCTGAAAACGAAAACCCAACAATTTTAAAAATTGAAGAAAATCAAATCAAATATTTAAACTTAGACGGCACAGAAATCGAAGGTGAACTTGCTGATAATTACATTCTTGCAAAAAATGGAAACCCTTTGGTTGATAATAAAAAGTGGAAGATTACAGAAATTTATGGACAAAAACTTGAAAGTAATGAAGATGAATTGTTTATGAATTTCAATGCCGAAGATTCTAAGGTTTATGCTAAAGTTGATTGCAACTTAATGAATTGGGAATACGAAATACATAATAACTCAAAAATTGAATTTTCACAACTAACAACAACTTTAATGTTTTGCCCAGACAGTTTAGAAGACCAATTTATAGAGGCAATAAAACAAGCCGATAATATTTCTACTGACGGAAATACTTTAAGCATAAACAATGCCGATATGCTTAATTTGCTTGAGTTAGAGCTAATTAAAGAATAATCTTTTTCCTGCTAAACATTCAGTTTTTTATTTAAGTTTGCACAAATTTATTTTTAATGAGTTTCAATATTAAAAATATTGCAAAAAAAATAAAGCAAATTCAAGCAAAAACAGGCTTGGATTCTTTTGTTATTGGAATTATTGGAGTAATTATTCTAGCGTATTTTTGGTGGCAACCTGGCGTTTATGAAGGAAAAGTTACTTTAAACGATATTGGAAATATTGGTGTTTCTTTAATATTTTTCTTCTATGGCTTAAAATTAAGTCCGCAAGAACTGAAAAAAGGCTTGTCGAACTGGAAATTACATATTGTTGTGCAAACTGCTACTTTTATAATTTTTCCTATTGTAGTTTTAGTGTTTATGGCAATTTTTGGCTCTTTTGGAAATAAACTTTTATGGTTGGGAATTTTCTATTTAGCAGCATTACCGTCAACCGTTTCTTCGTCTGTTGTTATGACATCTCTTGCTAGAGGAAATATTACTTCTGCAATTTTTAATGCTTCTCTTTCAAGTATAATTGGAGTTTTTATTACTCCTGTTTGGATGGGAATTTTTATAAGCACTAGCGGTGGTGATTTTGACCTTACTAACGTTATTATAAAGCTATCTTTACAAGTTTTATTACCTGTGGCTATTGGAGTGCTTTTACACCCAAAATTTGGAAAAATAGCCTTAAAAAACAGCAATAAACTTAGAATATTTGACCAAAGCATTATTCTTTTAATTGTTTATGTTTCTTTTTGCGATTCATTTGCAAATAAAATGTTTTCAGGATATGCAACTTGGGAATTAATTGTATTAGGACTAGCAATGATAGCTCTGTTTTTTATTATTTATGGAATTGTTACTTTTATCGGAAAACTTTTAAAATTCTCAATAGAAGACCATATTACAGCAGTTTTTTGTGGTTCTAAAAAATCTTTAGTTCACGGAACAGTAATGTCAAAAGTTCTTTTCCCAGGAATTGCTGGTGTTGGTGTTATTTTATTGCCTTTAATGATATTTCATGCTTTGCAGTTAGTTTTAGCAAGTATGTTAGCTCAAAAATTTGCTAAACGCCCTGATAAATAAGAATTACCACTCTTTTTTTGTCTGTATAAAGCATTTCAAAACCATATTTTTTACATAAAAATTCAAAACTTGTTAAACTGTAAAAACAAACATGTGAAGGATCTTTAATGTAATACCAGTTTTTGAAATTGCTTTCGTCTGCAAGCAATTCTGTCATAATTCCTAAATAGGAATTAGGTTTTAATAATGAAATTAATAATTCAATTTCCTTTTTTGGTTCAAAAAAATGCTCAAAACATTCGGTTGCTGTTATAAAATTATAAGTTTTGTCTTTAACTAATTCAGGGAAAAAATAAGGGTCGTAAAAATCACAATTAAAGCCATATTGATTCATTAATTCTGCCAAAACGGAATTTGGTCCACAGCCAAAATCCAATCCTTGAAATGTAGGATTTAAAAATTCTTTTAAAGGATTTATAAGTTGACTTAAAAAGTCGATATATCCTTGATTTTCAAGTGAGTTTTGATGAAAATTGTAACGCTTTTTTTCCTCTTCTTGGTTTAAATAATGAGCTTTGTCTAAAAATATCAAATCACAATTATAACATTTATAATAAAGTTTTGAATTTACTTCTTGAAAAACTTCTGTATTAACATTATTGCAAAGTGGACAAAACATAGTAAAGCCTTTTTAATTTACAAAATTAAGATTTTTTATAAATTTTTAGTAAGCCTCACTAAATATTTGTATCTTAGCGAATTAAATTTTTAAAAATAATTTACTATGAACAAAACTATTTTTATTACTGGCGGTGCTGGCTTTATTGGCTCTCATGTTGTTAGACTTTTTGTAACAAAATATCCTAATTATAATATTGTAAATATTGATAGTTTAACTTATGCTGGAAATTTAGAAAACCTTAGAGATATTGAAAAATTACCAAATTATAAATTTGAAAAAATAGATATAGTTGACGAGAAAGCTATAAATTCTGTTTTTCAAAAATACCAACCTGATGGTGTAATTCACCTAGCTGCCGAATCTCATGTTGACCGCAGTATTAGTAATCCAACCGAATTTATTTTCACAAATATTATAGGAACTGTAAACTTATTAAATGCTTCTCGTGCTTGTTGGAAGGATAATTTTTCTGGAAAACGTTTTTACCATATTTCTACCGATGAAGTTTATGGTTCGCTTGGTGCAGAAGGTTTTTTCACAGAAGAAACAAGTTATGACCCACGCTCGCCATATTCTGCATCTAAAGCAAGTTCAGACCACTTGGTAAGAGCATATTTTCACACTTTTGATTTACCTGTAGTTTTATCTAATTGTTCAAATAATTACGGACCAAATCAATTTCCTGAAAAACTTATTCCTTTAGCTATAAACAATATTAAAAACATGAAACCAATTCCAATTTATGGAAAAGGCGAAAATGTTCGCGACTGGCTTTATGTTCACGACCACGCAAGAGCTATAGATATAATTTTCCATAAAGGAAAACTTGGCGACACTTACAACATTGGCGGAAATAATGAATGGCAAAATATTGATTTGATAAAAGTACTTTGCAAAGTTATGGATAAAAAACTTGGCAGAGAAGAAGGCAAATCAGCTTCGCTAATCACTTTTGTTAAAGACCGTGCAGGACATGATTTGCGTTATGCAATCGATAGTTCAAAACTAATGAAAGAACTTGGCTGGGAGCCATCTTTACAATTCGAAGAAGGACTAGAAAAAACTGTTGATTGGTATTTGCAAAATGAAGAATGGCTAAATCGCATAGTTTCAGGCGATTATAAAAGCTATTACGAAAAAATGTACGGGAAGTAATTCAGTTAAAAGTTAAAAGTTGAAAGTTAAAAGTCGAACCGAGCTTGCGAGCTCAACGAAGTTAAAGTCGAAGCGACTTTACAAACTTTACGAACTTTATAAACTTTTAACAGATATTCTTAAAACCAGTATCCTACTCTCAACACAATATATTCTCTATGAATGTTGTTATGTACACGTCCTTCGAAATGTCCGGATAAATCTAAATTATTTTTTAATCTTCCACCTAAACCTACTGAATATGCAAAAGATATAGCTGAAGAGGAAACTTTGTAAACAAGATTTTCCCACCATTTGTATTTAATTACTGCAATCGAATAGTCTGCACCTAAACCTATTTGAGGATAAAGTCCACTACTTCCACCATTTATATAATATCTAGCAATAAACATTATTGGAATATTAGAAAAATATCCTTTAAAATTCAACATTTGACGATAAGCAGTATATCCACCAATGTTAATGCCATTGTCTAAGTCATAAAGATACAATAATCCTACTCCTAAAGAAGGATCTGCGCCGGAATATGTAGGAATTACAAAATCTACATTTCCGCTCGCTTCTTGGGACACAGATGTAAAACTTATAAAAATACAAAAAATAGAAATTAAAAATACTTTTTTTATATATAAAATTTCAAATATTTAATACATACTTTTATTAAAACAGGTCTTTTTTTTATCAAATTCCAAATCCAACCCTTAACAAAATAGCTCCACTATGTTTTGCATTTAGAACATATCCTTCGAAATGTGCAGATATATCTAAATTGTTTTTGAATTTTCCGCCTATACCAGCTACATACGAAAAACATGTTATCGAATATGAGTCTGTTCGGTTTAGTAATTTATTTTTATATATTATAAATGTTGTGTTAAAACCTACACCTACTTGAGGATAAAATCCTCTGCCCCTACCGCTAGTATAATATCTAGAAACAAGCATAATAGGAATATTACCACTAAAACTGTTAAAATCTAATCTTTGGCGATAAGCAACTAATCCACCTATACTCAAACCATTTTCTAATTCATGAAGATACTGCACACCAGGACCAAAAAAAGGAACAGAATTTTCGGCTGTCGGTATTTTTAAATCAACAAACCCACTAAACTGAGCTTTAGATGCAAAACTTGCAAAAACACAAAATATCAAAATTAAAAATGCTTTTTTCATACTCATAATAATTTTCAATAAATACAAATATAGTCTTTTTTTAAATATAAAAAAATTTATTTGAGTTTTTTATTATAATTTAGATTCAATTAGTAAATGCAACATTTTCATTTCACAAATATAGTAAAATAATTTTTAGATTTTAAATTATAGATTAGGTTTTTAGGTGGTTAAAAATAAAAGCTAAGCTTTATATGAAAAGTCATTCAAACGTAAAATTCTATACTACAAATATAAGTAGTTATTGCTAATAAAATAAATCTAGACACCCAAAATCTTTTCTTTTTAATAATTCATTTACAGTGTCAATGTCAAAAAATTCTGGATCAAATTCTTCTCCTAACCAATCTCTAAGCTCTTCATAATCTTCATGTTCTGGATCTTTTATCACCTCTAACATGTATGCATACCCGAGAACTCCTCCGCAGTCTTCGGTTGGACAATTCATTTTGCCTTTTACACAAATCGGATAAACTAATTTATTATCATACGGAAGAATTTTTTCTAACACAATATCATGCTCCCAGTCATCACCAAAATCATATTCATAAATAATTTTATCCTTTTCGAAACTAAGTAAGTCTGAAATTTTAATTTTTGCATAATCAATATCACTATTATTACCCACAAAAACATCATCTTCTGTCTTATGTACATAATATGATCTACCTTTGACAAAATGGTGCAAATGAGAATTTGTCCAACCCATTGTTGTTTGAATAATTTTATGAAAATCGGGTAATAATACATTTTCAGGAACTAATATTCTTCTCCAGATTTTTGGTCTAAACCCTTTTAAAGCAATTTGAATTTGAAAAATTCTCATATATACTCCTTTCTTTTAATAATAATTAAAATAGTTTTGTGTTGTGAAAATAATTGCTTACAACCTATTTTTCCACACCAAATTTTTACAAATATACAAGATATTATTTTATAAAAGGAAGATTTTGGGGAGAAATTTTGGGTGGGGAAAGTGAATTTAAAAATGCAATTGCACTTATGGGCATTATTATTTACATTTTATATATCAGATTTATTTCTGACAGTTCTTGTCCAATTTGTTGGATTCCTAAAATTATTTTCTCTGTTTGACTTTCGGAAGGTTTTTTATGTCCTTGCACATATTGCGATAGCAATGTTGGGTTCATTCCAATTTTTTCTGCTAAAAACTTTGCGTTAATAACTTTATAGTATTTAAAGAATTGTACTATTTTAGCCCCCTAATTCATCGGACAAAATTATAGTTTAAAAAATATAATTAATTTTGTTTTTATGAAGAAAAGACATTTTACATTAGAGCAAAAATTGGCTATTTTAAAAGAAGCCTCTGAAAATGGAGTAAGTTTAACTCTTAAAAAGCATGGTGTTTTTCCTGCGACATACTATCAATGGAAAAAAAAGTTTGAGACCATGGGTGTTGAAGGTTTTAGTCATGGCATGACTCCAGGACAGCTTAAGCGCATACGTGAATTAGAAAAAGAGAATCAATTATTAAAAGAGATTATCGTTGAGAAAGAGCTTGAAGGCAAGCTTAAAGATGAACTTTTAAAAAAGAAGTTTGCCTTGGAGAAAAGAAAGAACTCGTAGCTAAGTTTATTCTTCAAGGCTTAACAAGAGATAATGCTCTAAAAATAGCTAATATGACAAAACACCAGTATTATTATAAACCTAAAAATGGCAAAAGAGGTCGTAAGAAAACGACTACTGTAACAACTTCTTGTGGAGTTGTTGACAATGATGTTGTAGTTTCAGAAATAGAAAAAATACAATCCGACCCAGATACAAACTACGGTTATACCAAAATGACATTTGAGTTGAAAACAAGGGGTTTTTATATAAATAAAAAGAAGGTTTACTTGTTAATGAAAGCCAATGGTTTGCTAAAAGCTAAAAATAAAACTACACCAAAAAACTATGCTAAATATCGAAAAATTTTACCAGAAAAACCGCTTGAAATTCTTGAAATGGATATTAAGTTTGTGTGGATTGAGGAATACAAAAGACATGCAGCAATTTTAACTATTATTGACACTTTTACAAGATACGTTCTTTACTATTATGTAAGTTTTTCAATAAAAAAACATGATGTTAAAAAATGCTGGGAGTATGTTATTATTAATCATCTGCAAGGATATGTAAACCCTGGAGAACCAATACACATTGAAGTAAGAAATGATAACGACAAACGATTTCCTGCTAAATTAGTACAAGAATATTTTGCGGAGAACTTCCTTAATCAGGTTTTTACACATCCTTATACACCTCAAGAAAATGGTCATATAGAAAGCTTTCATGCAATCCTATCAGAACATCTTAACAGATTTAATTTTTGGTCAATACAGGAACTAATGCAAAACTTAGAGCTGTTTTATGAAAAATACAATAACAAAAGAATACATTCCTCAATTGCATATTTAACACCATGCGACTTTTGGAATTTATGGGATAAAAATTTAATAGAAAAAATAACAAATTATAAAATAAGAAAAACAAAGTTCAAACTAAAAATTGATTATCAAGAAGTGAAAAAACATACGGGTAATAATGAGCCAGAGGTTGCTTCATTGCATAATAAATCGCACCTGAAAGGTGCACCTTTGATAAGGCAAAAAGAGAAGGTCGGCGCCGACTCAACTCTAAACATACGGTCTAAAAAATCACCGTCGGTTGTTCATTGCTATGCAAATATATAATTTTTTTTTATATGTTTGCACTGTGGTTAATAAATTGTCCGAATAATAGGGGGTCAAACCAATAATGCTTCTTTTATGTGTTCTTCTGTCATCATAATATTAAACAAACAATGCAAATATAATACTTATTTTTACATTTCATAATATACCAAAATAATTATCTGAATCTTCCTATTTTACCTTCCAAATTAATTTTTCTACGTACTCCCAAAAATAAAGTTTCATTTTCCGCCAATAAATTAGTACAAGTTTTAAAACTCGGACAAGTTTTTTCCATTTATTTAAAAATTTTGACTTTATAAGCTAATTGCTAAGTAAATATTAATTAAATTTACACCGTGAAGATTTTTTTAAATATATTATTCTTTTTGCTTATTGGTTTTAGCGTTTTTTGCCAAAACAATGAGTATGAGTTTACAAGATATTTTTATCCAAATGGAAATATATCGGCTGAAGGTTATATTCGTGAGGGAAAACCTGATGGTTATTGGAAAAATTATTACGAAGACGGTACTCTAAAATCTGAAGGAAATCGACTGTTTTTTGAATTGGACAGCATTTGGAATTTTTACTACCCTGATGGACTTATTGAAAACTCTATAAACTATCGTAAAGACAAAAAAAATGGCTACTCCCTTCACTACAAGTATTTTTATGACGAAGATTCTGTTAAACATCATTACCTGTTTTCAAAAGAACTTTTTCTAAACGGTCTGCGTGAAGGGACTTCATTTTACTACTCAACTGATGGAAAATTACAATATATATTTTCATATAAAGCCGATAAAAAAGATGGAGACGCTAAAGAATTTAACAAAGACAGCACAGTAATTACTCTATTCAAATATTATAACGGCTATGAGGTTGAAGCTAAAAAAATAAATAGAACTGATGCCCAAAATCGTAAACAAGGAACTTGGATTGAGTTTTATACTAACGGAAATAAAAAAACCGAATACAACTATATAAACGACATTTTACACGGCTACTATAGGGAATATGATGTTGATGGTAAAATGCTAACAGAACAAAGATATGTAAACGGCGAATTGTACGTTCCAGAATTGGCACAAGAAGAAGAAATTGTTTTAAAAGCTGAAATTAAAAAAGCATACTACCCCGATGGAAAAATTAAATTTGAAGGTGCTTTTTTAGAAGATAAACCCGTTGGAATTCATAAAGAATATGACGAGCAAGGACATGTAAAAATAGCAAAAGAATATACTTCCGAAGGCGAATTTTTGGGTCAAGGTTTGTTCGATAATAACGGTAAACGTACAGGATTGTGGAAATTATATGATGATTTTAACTCATATTATTTTGGCGAAGGAAATTATGTTGACGGAAAACAAGACGGGAAATGGATTTTTTATTATAAAAATGGAAATGTCGAACTTGAAGGCTATTACTCTGAAGGTAAACCAGATAGAGAATGGATTTGGACTTACGAAAATGGTGCTACAAAAAGAAAAGAAAACTTTATCTACGGAAAACGCGAAGGCGAATATGCCGAATACGACTCTGTAGGAAATTTAATTTTAGCTGGTCAGTATTTTGACGATGCACGAAAAGGCGAATGGATAATTTATGTGGGAGAAATTGTACAAAGAGGAAATTATAATTTAGACGAAAAAACCGGCATTTGGAAATATCATTATATCGACAATAATAAAATAAGATTTGTAGGAAATTTTAAAAATAACGAACCAGACGGCATCCACAAATGGTATTATCCTAATGGAAATATCGAAATATACGGTACTTATCGCATGGGTAAGAAAAATAAAGATTGGAAAAAATACAATCCTGACGGCTCACTGCTTACTACCTACACATACAGAAATGATAGACTAATCAAAATAGACGGAGTAAAACTTTATAGAGGAAGAAAAAAGTAAAAAACTAAGGCTAACAGCTATGATTTTTTGTTAAAACCATAATTTTATTTTCTATTCATTTTTGCATCCATGCTAAGTGTTGCATGAGGAACTGCTCTAAGTCTTTCTTTTGAGATTAATTTTCCTGTTTCTCTACAAACACCGTAAGTACCTGTTTCAATTCGCGCAAGAGCTGCTTGTAAATGTTGAATAAATTTTAACTGCCTTTGAGCAATTTTGCCAATTTCTTCTTTAGATAATACATTTGCACCTTCTTCCAAAACTTTGAAAGTTGGCGATGTATCCATTATATCGTTAGTGTCTTCGTGACTTAACATGCTTTTATATAATTCGTAATCACGATTTGCTTTTTCAAGTTTTTTAAGAATAATTTCCTTAAATTCCATTAGCTCTTCATAGCTGTATCTGGTTTTTTCTTCTTCTTTACTCATAATCAAATTTTTTAAACATTAAACCTTAGTTACACTCAATTGCGTTTCAAAATTATTTACTTCTACGGAAATATTATCTTTTTGTTCCATTTTATCAACAATTTTTATAGAATTTGCTAAAGTTTGTGAACAAATATATTCATCAAACTTAGTAATAGCAGAGTTTAGATTAGGATTTGAAAGAATGTAAATATTTATTTTATCAACCACATTAAATCCACTTTCTTTTCTTAAATTTTGAATTCTATTTACAAATTCTCTTGCAATTCCTTCTTCTATTAATTCTTGTGTTAAATTTATGTCGAGTGCTACAGTAATTTTTCCTTCGTTAGCAACCAACCAACCTGGAATATCTTCAGAAATAATTTCAACATCATCTAAGTCAAGATTAACTTCTTGATTTTCAACAACAAAACTAAATTTATTTGTGCGTTCAAATTCTGCAATTTCTTTTTGAGACATTCCTGCAATTTTTGCAGCAACTTGTTTCATCAATTTACCGTATTTTGGTCCTAAAACCTTAAAATTAGCTTTAATACTCTTAACCAAAATATCAGAACTATCAGATAAGAATTTTATTTCTTTAATATTTGTTTCAGTTTTAATAATTTGCTCTACTTTTTCGATTTGCTCAACAAAGTTATCAGAAATAATAGGCATCATAATTTTTTGAAGAGGTTGTCTAACCTTAAAATTAGCTTTTCGTCTTAAACTTAAAATCATTGACGAAATAGACTGTGCCATTTCCATTCTTTCTTCAAGTTCTTTGTCAATAATTTCTTCGTTTACTTCTGGGAAATAAGCTAAATGCACCGAGCTTACTTTTTCTTTATCGTTAACCGAAATTAAATCTCTATAAAGTTTATCCATATAAAATGGTGCTATTGGCGATGCTAATTTTGAAACTGTTAGCAAACAAGTATATAAAGTTTGATAAGCCGAAATTTTATCTTCATCGTATTCTCCACCCCAATAGCGTTTTCGTCCAAGTCTTACATACCAGTTGCTTAGGTGGTCAATTACAAAATCTTGTATTAAACGTCCTGCTCTTGTGTTTTCGTAGTTTTCGTAAGCATTTCCCACATCTTTAATTAAAGAATTTAGCAAGCTCAAAATCCATTTATCAAGCTCTGGACGTTTTTCAAATTCTATTTCTTTATCTAAATTTCTAAAGTTATCAATATTTGCATAAAGAGCAAAGAAGTTGTAAGTATTGTAAATAGTTCCAAAAAATTTACGTCTTACCTCATCAACTCCAGAAATATCAAATTTTAAATTATCCCAAGCCTGAGAATTTGTAATCATATACCATCTTAGCGCATCTGCACCGTATTCGTCCATTGCCGAAAATGGGTCAACAGCATTTCCGAGGCGTTTAGACATTTTGTTTCCGTCTTTGTCGAGGACTAAGCCATTTGAAATAATATTTTTAAAAGCTACCGAGTCGGAAACCATTGTTGAAATTGCGTGTAAAGTAAAAAACCATCCGCGAGTTTGGTCAACACCTTCGGCAATAAAATCGGCAGGATAAAGATTTGGAAATTCTTCTTTATTCTCGAAGGGCCAATGCCATTGTGCATAAGGCATAGAGCCAGAATCAAACCAAACGTCAATTAGGTCGGGTTCGCGAAACATTTTTTCACCTTTAGAAGAAACTAAAACAATTTCATCAACATCAGGTCGATGCAAATCTATTTTTTTATAGTTTTCTTTTGAATAATCACCGGGAACAAAGCCTTTCCAAAAATCTTTAGACATAAAACCTTTTTCAACAGAAATAGCAATTTCGTCCATTAATTCTTTAACACTTCCCATACATTTTCTTTCGCTTCCATCTTCTGTACTCCAGATAGGCAAAGGTGTTCCCCAATATCTCGAACGACTAAGATTCCAGTCAACCAAATTTTCTAACCATTTTCCAAATCTACCTTCTCCAGTACTTACAGGTTTCCAATTTATGGTTTTATTTAGTTCAATCATTCTGTCTTTAAGTTCTGTAGTTTTAACAAACCAAGAATCTAAAGGATAATACAAAATTGGTTTATCTGTTCTCCAGCAATGAGGATAATTGTGAACATATTTTTCAATTTTGAAAGCTTTGTCCTGCAGTTTTAACATTACAGCAATATCAACATCGGTTGAAATGTCGGGATTTGCATTTTCGTCGTATTCATTTTTAACAAATCTGCCAGCAAAATCTTTATATGTTTCAACATTTACATAGTTTTTAACAAAATCTGGATGTAAATCTTCTATTCTAAAGAATTTTCCTTGTTTATCAACCATTGGACAAATATTTCCGTCTTTATCGTTGAGTATAAGTGCGGGAATACCTGCTGCTTTTGCAACGCGAGCGTCATCAGCACCAAAAGTTGGAGCAATATGCACTATACCAGTTCCGTCTTCGGTAGTTACGTAGTCGCCTGCAATTACTTTAAAAGCTGGTGATTTTGTTTTTACCCAATCTATCAATTGTTCGTAAGAAACTCCAACCAAATCTTTGCCAGAATATTCTTCGATAATTTGCCAAGGAATATTTTTATCACCGGGTTTATATGCTTCAAAATCAGCATTTTGCATATCGGCTTTAAAATATGCAGAAATTCTATCTTTACATACAATAAGCGAAATTGGATTTCCAGAATAAGGATTAAAAGTATTTATTTTTACATATTTAATTTCTGGACCAACAGCAAGAGCGGTGTTTGAAGGAAGAGTCCAAGGTGTGGTAGTCCAAGCTAAAATATAAAGATTTGGATTTGCATTTTTATAAAGTTTTTCAGAGATTTCATTTCTAATCACAGAAAAAAGAGCAACTACAGTAGTGTCTTTCACATCTTTATAACAACCAGGTTGATTAAGTTCGTGAGTACTTAAACCTGTTCCGGCTGCTGGTGAATAAGGTTGAATAGTATAGCCTTTGTAAAGTAAATTTTTATCAAATAAATCTTTAAGCAAATACCAAACTGTTTCAATATATCGGTTGTCGCAAGTGATATAAGGATTGTCCATATCAACCCAATATCCCATTTGTTCTGTAAGTTTTTCCCACAAATCTTTATATTTCATCACCTCTTTGCGACAGGTATTATTATATTCTTTAATAGAAATTTTCTTGCCTATATCTTCTTTAGTAATTCCCAAAGTTTGTTCTACGCTAAGCTCTACAGGCAAACCGTGAGTATCCCAACCTGCTTTACGGTCAACGCGATAGCCAGTTAATGTTTTGTAACGGCAAACCACATCTTTTATAGCACGAGCCATAACATGATGAATGCCAGGAGTTCCATTTGCAGAAGGCGGACCTTCAAAAAATATAAAAGGTTTATTATCTTTACGTGTTTCTACACTTTGTTCAAAAGTATTTTCTTTTTTCCACAACTCTTGCATTTCAGCATTAATTGCTGCTAGGTCAAGTTGCTCATATTCAGCAAATTTCTTATTCATCTATCTATAAACTTTAAAGTTGCAAATATATATTTCTAGACCAAAATATGCAAATCTTAAAAATGATTTGTTTTTTAATGGTTTTTATAAATGTGTAATGTGGATTTTTTTGTATTTTTGAGAAATAAATAAAAAATAATTTTATTATTTAATTATGTTTTATATCTTTGTAGGCAGTTTTAAGCTGACAAATAGACTATGAACAATAAGTCAATATCAAAACAATCTAATGCAATCCTCACATATTTTAATGAGCAGGACATAAAATGTTTTGATTATGAACAAGCAAAAAAAGCTTTACCAAAATCCAAAGACAGTAGTTTGAGAGAGTTGCTCAGAGATATGACACGCAGAGGATTGTTAATGAGAATAAAACGAGGTATATATTACATTATTCCGTATGAGGAAAACCCTGAGAATTTTATGCCTGATTGGCACCTTCTTGCGGAGTATTTAGTAAATGGAGCAAATTATTATATTGGGTATTATTCCGCTTTACAAATACATAATTTAATTGTTCAGCCTTCATTGAAAGAACAAATTGTTGTTTCAGAACAAGTAAAACCCTCAACTTTAAATATTAAAGGTGTAGATTTTCAATTTATTTATCATAATAAACAACATTTTTTTGGTGCAAAAAAAATATGGATAGACAACTATAATAAAGTGATTTGTTCTGACTTAGAAAAAACATTTGTTGATTGTTTATTTAAGCCTGATTATGCTGGTGGTATTGTAGAAATAGCAAGGGCAATTTATATTGTACGAGAAAAAATTAATTATGATATCTTGCTAGATTATGTTATTAAATTTAATTCACAAGCCATTATAAAACGATTAGGCTTTTTATTGGAGATATTAGAAATAAAAACTGCCATAATTGACGACTTGCAAAAACTAAGAACAGATTCCATTATAATTTTAGATACAGAACTACCAAAATCAGGAAAAATAACAACAAAATGGAGTATTCAGCAAAATATTGAAACAGAAACTATAAAAACAGCAATATACACATGATAAAACCAGGAGAAATATAAAAGATTGCACGAAAAGTTGGTGTGCGTGACCAACAAATAGAGAAAGATTATGTCTTATCTTGGATTTTGCAAGGTATTGTCACGCACAAAGTTCTTTCAAAATTAATAGTTTTTAAAGGAGGAACTGTATTAAAAAAAGTTTATTTTGAAAATTACAGATTTTCAGAAGATCTTGATTTTACACTTCTTGACAATAGTATTTCTAATCAACAAATATTTCAATATTTTAAAGAAGTGTTTGATTATATCAAAGAGGAAACAAATATTCCATTAGAATTTGCTGATTATAATGATCTTAGAGAAATAAATTTTTACATCAAATATGTTGGACCATTAGGTGGTATCGGAGCAAATAAACAAGTAAAAGTTGATATTTCTAAAAATAAAAAACTATTATTTGCTCCTGAGTTTAAAGAAGTTATTATTCCTTATTCTGATCAGGGAAAACATAAATTGCTTTGTTACTCACTTGAAGAAATCCTTGTGGAAAAATTGCGCTCTGTAATGCAAAGAATGCAAGCAAGAGATTTTTTCGACATATGGTATTTGTTAGAAATTCAAAAGTTAGACCTTAATTTTTGTAAAAATGAATTTATTGCAAAATGTAAAAATAAAAATATTAACCCTTTTGATTTTTCAAATAAATTGAAACTACGCTTGCCACAATATAAAGCCAGATGGCAAAAATCAATGAAAGACCAAATTAAAGACTTGCCAGATTTTGAACAAGTGGAGCGAGAAGTAATGAGACATTTGAAAAACTTAGATATACAATAATCTTTTGTATTTTTGAGGAATAAAATTAAAAATAATTTAATTACGTTTTATATCCCCAAAAACAGTTTTAAACTGACAAACAAGATATGAATAATAAGTTGTTTTAAAATTATTTAATACAATTTTACCTATTTGATCGGATTTAGCTTCGCTGAGCTCGCTTCCAACACCCAGATGCTCGCTCGGGGTTGTGCGGGGAAAATTTGCATAAGCTGGATTAAGCAGGAAAGTCTGAGAGAGCAGGGAAAATATTTTTTTCTTATTTTGCTTCAATTTACTTTAATATCAAATAAATATTATACTTTTGTTGTTTAAAATCTTAATTTTATTAGTTTTAGATGTTTAAATTAAAATTTAGCATATGAAAAAAATATTTTTTTTGTTTTTCATTTTAATTACAAGCCTTTGTTTTTCACAACAAGCAATTAGAGGCTATCATGTTTCTTATGCTTATGGTTATTTAAGTTATGCTGATAATTTTGAAATAAATTATGAAGATAGTTCATATTTAGCAACACCACGCAACGCCATTGGAGATAACATAAGTTTTGGTTTCCCTTTTGATTTTGGATATAAACGACATAGACTAACATTAACGCCTGGATTAGAAATTTCAATGGCTAATTATAATTTGAATATTGATCCAGATATTCCAGTTTTTGGTAATAATAGCGATAGTTTAAAATTATCGTCTTTAATGATAAATCCATTTGTAGGTGCAATGTATAAATTACATTTTTATGTTTTTAAATTTCATTTAGCTTTAAGTATTGGTGCAGATTTTAAATATACTGTTAGCAACACAATTATTGTAAATGACCATAATGGTTCGCAATTTTTAACATATCCAAGTTTAGATAACAAAACTAATGATAAAATCATTTTTCCACAAAACAGTATATTTTCAAGTCTAAGTAATATTGGTTTTCAAATATGCCCAAAATTTGGATTTGATATTTACCCAACTAAATTTTTAGTAACTCATTTATTTGTGAGTTTTTCACCATTAACATCATACTCAAAAACACCTGAGTTAAGAGGCTATGCTGGTTTTGGTTTAAGTTATTTAGTTCCTTTTAAAAGAGAAGATGAGTCAAAAATTTTACAATATTATAAAAAATAATAAACGATATGAAAAAGTCAATTTACATATTTTTGCTATTATTGCTTAATACTTTTTATTTAAGCTCTCAAACAATTATTCCTGTTGTTCAAACAGGACATACAGGCAGTGTTTTATTTGTTGAATGGGACCCAACATCTAGATATGTAGCAAGTATTGATTCTAATAACGAATTAGTAATCAACGATTTAATATCAGGGAAAGTATTTTATTCAACAAAAATTCAAGCTCAAGATGATTTAGTTGCTTTAAACTTTAAAAACGAAAGAGATTTATATATTTATGGTCAATCATTAGTTTACCACTTCGATATGTTGACCTTGAAATTAGAACTTAATATTTCTTTTGAGCAGTATTCTATGAAAACTAGAACTGATAAATTAAAAATGAAAGGCTCTGTGGTTAGAAAAGGCATGTCTAAACTATATAATCGTGATGCATATACTGATTTTACTTATGCAATAACATCTAACGATGAAAATATTATTGTTGCTGGAGACGAAAAAGGCGGTTTGTATTTTTGTAATAATAAATTAAAAGTTAAAAAATTTACTAAATCTCACTTTGCAAGAATTAACCATATTGCTTTTTCACCCAATAATAAATATGTAGCAGTAGCTTCAGCAGATAGGTCAATATCAGTTTGGCAAACTCCAAGTTATGATTTGGAAAAACGTATAATTCCACGTAGCTTTAATATTTCAAGTTTAGAAAGTTTTAGTAATGATAATTTAATTGCTTTTGGAGACGAGCTTGGTTTTGTTTATTTACTAAAATTTGAAGAAGATAAAGTTAGTTGCGAAGGAATTAATGCACATAATGGAAAAATAAACGATATTTGTTTTTCACCAAATTCAAATATTATAGGCACTGCAGGAGGCGATAATAGAGCAGCAATAGTGGATTTTGAAAATAAAAAAGTTTTACAATATTTTATTTTACACCCTAAATCAACAAAAGCAAAACAAACTTTCAATATTAAAGGAATACAGCAAAGAGCAAGTAGCGATGATAAAACACGCAAAAATTGGGTTGATGAAAATGTATATTCAGTTGCAATTAGCCCAGATGGTAAAAACATTGCCTATTCTGGCGGAAAATGGGGTTTATCAAATCCTGTTTTGAAAGTATCATCAATATCTGGTTTAAAAATAAATTTGCCTAAAGAACAAAGAAAATCAAAAAGAACAAATTTGGGTTTAGGCTCAAAAGATAATAAACATATTTTTCATCAAATAATTTTTACTGATAATAAAGATTTTATCGGTTTAGGTGAAGAGCAAGATCGTGGAGTTAAATTTAATATGAATATTACTGGATATAAGCAACAAGAAAGTAATAATACTAGTAATTTATTAAATAAAGAAAATCCTAATAATCTCTTAATTACAGAAATTATAAAAGAAAAATCAGCAGATAATTATATTGTTAAAAAAGATTATAGCAATGGCGATGTTTACACTTGTAATGGATATGAAATTATAAGAAAACATAATGGAAAAGAAATAACTTTTAAAGGACATAGAGGACCTATAAATGATTTTCAAATATTAAAAGGCAAAGATTATTTAATTAGTGCTGCTGAAGATGCTTCTATGAATGTATGGGACTTATCAACAGGAGAAATTTTGCTAAGTATTTATGTTGTGGATATGGGTAAATTAATTTTTATTACTCCCGATAATTACTACATGGCAACTGGCGATGCACTAACAGGAATGGGATTTAATTTTAATGGAAAAGTTTTTCCTGCCGAACAATTTGACCTTAAATTTAATCGCCCAGATTATATTTTAGAATCTTTTGGATATTTTGATGAAGATATTATTGATGTTTATCATAAAGCATATCAAAAACGTTTAGCAAAACTTGGTTTTACCGAAAAAATGTTGGACGGCAAAATTGATTTACCAGAAATAAAAATTGCTAATGCTGCTAATATTAGCTTAAAAACAACTCAAAAAACTTGTAAATTAAATTTAGAAATGCTAGACCATAATTATGTTTTAGATAGACTAAATATATATGTAAACGATGTGCCTATTTATGGTACAAAAGGATTATCTTTATTAGAAGAAAATTCAAAATCTATAATTAAAGAAGTAGAAATTCCTTTATCAGATGGTGATAATTATATTTATATTTCATGCCTAAATTCTAAAGGTGTAGAATCTTTAAAACAAGAAGTAAAGATTTTTTATGATAAAGCCAATAAAGAAAAACCAGATTTATATTTAATTTCCTTAGCTGTTTCAGAATATGAACAATCAGAATACAATTTAAGATATACAATAAATGACGGCGATGGATTTATGAAACTTTTTGAGAATAGTAAATCTTTTAATAATGTAAATGTTTATTCACTTCATAATAAAGAATGTACAAGAGATAATGTGTTGGCATTAAAAGATAAATTAATGAAAAGCAAAGTAGATGATTATGTTTATGTACACATTGCAGGACACGGTCTGCTAGATGATGAATTAGATTTTTATTTTGCAACTGTTGATATAGATTTTGACGATCCAGCTAAAAATGGTTTAAAATATGATGAAATAGAAGGCATTTTAGACGGTATTCCAGCACGAAATAAATTATTATTAATGGATGCTTGTCACTCTGGCGAAGTTGATAAAGATGATGATTTTGCTACAGACGATAAAAATAGCGAAGATGATACTAGGGGTGTAACAATGTTTACAAATAAAAACAAAAATAAGCCAAAAACAGGATTAAGAAATTCATTTGAATTAATGCGTTTATTATTTGCTGATTTGAAAAAAGGAACAGGAACAGTTGTTATTTCAGCTGCTTCAGGAAGTGGTTACGCTTTAGAAATCGAAAAAATTGAAAACGGTATTTTTACATATTGCTTAATTAACGGTATTCAAAAAGGAAAAGCCGACACCAATAAAGACAAAATTATAAGCGTTTCCGAATTAAGAAATTATATTTTTAACGGTGTTAAAGAACTTAGCAATGGTAAACAACAACCTACTTCACGACAAGAAAATTTAATGAATGATTTTAGAGTTTGGTAAATTACACCGCTGGCTGTTGTTTACGAACAAACCATTAACTATCAAACATTTACCTTCTTTAAAAACTTTATGAACTTTAAAAACTTTCAACTGACATTTTTTTATCAACAATATTACAAACCTGTTAATTTACTGTTACATAAACAATTAAAAAACCAAAAATTTTTAAATGCTTGATTTACAATCTTGTAAAATATTAACAACTTATATAAAACAATAAATATTTTGTCGATAACTTTTAATAAATTAATTTTTTTAATTCAAACAAAACTTAGATATAAAAAATTTTAAAAATTCCAAAATACTTAGCACAAATTTTTACAAAATAATTAACAATTTTATACACGAAAATTAAAAAAATAATACTTAAAAATGCTTTTAATAAAAACTATTAACAGTTGTGAATAAAAAAATTAAAATATTGAAAATCAAAAAAAGTTTGAAAATTTCATTGTTTATAAAATTTAATAAGTGATATTTGCAAGCGAATTAAAATAAATATTAATTATTTTTAAACAATATTAACAACTAATAATAATAATCATATTTTAAATTAATTAATAAAAATTAATATTATTATGAATAAATCAGATTTAGAAAATTTTGGGTTTTTAAAAATTGATATTCCAAAAGACATAAATTTAGTTGAGGAAATTCAAAAATTAAAAAAGGAAAAAAATGCTGTAATTTTGGGGCATTATTACATAGAGGGAGATTTACAAGATGTTTCTGATTATGTTGGCGATAGTTTACAATTGTCGCAACAAGCAGCAAAAACTGATGCAGATATTATTGTTTTTCTTGGAGTTCATTTTATGGCTGAGACTGCAAAAATTTTATCTCCAAACAAAAAAGTTATAATTCCTGATTTAAAAGCTAGTTGCTCTTTGGCTGAGTCTTGCCCAGAAAATGATTTTGCAAAATTTATACAAGATAATCCAGGACATACAGTTATTTCTTATGTAAATACTACTGCCGCTATAAAGGCTTTAACCGATATTGTTGTTACTTCGTCAAATGCTAAACAAATTGTGGATAGTTTACCAAAAGACGAAAAAATTATTTTTGGTCCAGATAAAAATTTAGGAAATTATATAAACAGTATTACAGGTAGAAATATGCTTTTGTGGGATGGAGCTTGTCATGTTCATAAACAATTTGATTTAGAAGCAATTTTAAAAATAAAATCAGAAAATCCGGATGCCAAAATTATAGCACATCCTGAATGTGAAAGTCCTGTACTTGTTGTTTCAGAACATATTGGAAGTACATCCAGTTTATTAAAGTTTACACAAACAGATACATCAAAAAAGTTTATTGTTGCAACAGAATCAGGTATTTTGCACCAAATGATTAAAGCTAGTCCTGATAAAATTTTTATTCCTGCTCCTGCTCTTGATTCAACTTGTGCTTGTAATGATTGTAATTTTATGAAACTTAATACAATGGAAAAATTGTATAATTGTTTGAAATTTGAGCTTCCAGAAATTAACATAGATGAAGAACTTAGACAAAAAGCAGAAAAGTCAATTATAAAAATGTTGGAAATTTCTAAAAAGTTAAATATAAAATAGTTATATTTGCATTTTTAAGTTTATAATAATATTAATTTTAAAATTAAAGTTATGAAAAAAATATTTTTAGCAAGTCTTTTTATTTGTTTTATTTTTAAAGGATATAGCCAATTTTATTTAGGTGGGCAAATTGCATATAATAATACTTGGCTATTAAATAAACAAGTTTTTGCAGAAGGTCCTGAAATGGATGTTGAAGCTTCGTTTGGACATTATTATGGTTTTATTGCAGGATATTATTTTTCTGATATAGTTGGTTTAGAGTTGAATATGAATGTAAATAAAGTAGCACAAAAATATAGAGGTGATTTTAAACTTATTAGTATAACTAATAGTGATGAAAGAGCTTATTATAATTCTTCACTTGTTTTAAATACTATAGATTTTCCAATATTATTAAAATTAGGAAAAGTTGCATATTTTGAATTAGGTGGAATTTTTTCACTTGTAAATAAAGCAATTTATAACAAAACATTTGAAGAAGATTATAGTTATCGTATAGGTATCTATAAAGATATACCTTTATATAATGATTTTAAGAATGTAGAAAATTTAGATGTAAAATATGCATTTAAAGATTTAGGTTTTGGAGCTGTTATAGGTTTTGGTACAAATATTAATTTAATCGAAGACGCTTTAAAATTTAATTTCGGATTAAGATGTAATTTTATTATTTCTGATTTAGAAGGAATTAATGCTTTAGGTTATACTAAAGATAAAAGACCTTGGGTTAGCGAAAAAGAAACTAAAACATTTAAAACAAATCCTTTATATCTTGGTTTGAAAGCGGGATTGATTTATGAATTTAATTAATAAAGACGATATTTTATAAGTATCTATTTCAATATTCGGGTTTAGTTACCTATAATGAAAATTATAAAATTAGAAAAAGTAAATTCAACAAATTTGTATGCTAAAGAATTATTAAGCAAAAAACTTGTTTTTGAAAATACTTTAATTTACACAAATACTCAATCAGAAGGTCGAGGAATGGGTAAAAATACTTGGTTTTCTGATGATTATAAAAATTTAACTTTTTCGTTGTTGTTGTTTAATAATTTTAAAGCTGATGAACATTTTAATATAAGCATAATAGTTTCTTTAAGTATTTTTGATTATTTGAGTTTAAAGGGTGTTTTAAGCAAAATAAAATGGCCCAATGATATTTATCTAAAAAACAAAAAACTTGCTGGAATACTTATCGAAAATACAATTACAGGCAATATTATTACCAACTCGATAATTGGAATAGGTTTAAATTTGAATCAAGATAAATTTCCACAAGATTTACCAAATCCTATTTCTTTAAAAAATGTAACAAATATCGAATATAATATTGATGATGAAATTCAATTATTATCAAATACAATTGTAGCAAATTTTGAAAAATATAAGTTTAAAGATTTTAATTTTCTTAGAGATTTATATTTGAGTAATTTGTATAAATATCAAGAAAAATCAAGATTCAAATCAGAATTTCAAGAGTTTGAGGGAATAATTCGTGGTGTTGATAATTATGGTTATTTACTTGTTGAAGTAGCTGATAAAATTGAAAAGTTTTATTTTAAAGAAATAGAATTTTTGGAATAAATTATCGTAATAATACACTATCAATAGCAAATACATAATTTTCGATAATATTTAGTTTCTCTGCAAATTCACATCCATTAAATCCAATAATATCTTCGTAAGAAATTTGTTTTTTATATTCTTCTAAATAAATTTTAGAAACAGGTAAATATGTCCAATGCCATTTTTCTTCGTTGTATCCTATATATGGTTTATTGGTATAAACTTGATAAAATCCAAATTTGTAAGCATTTTCACATAACCATTGGTAAGCTTTTTTGCCTTCTTCTGTTTCAAAATATCTTAAATGTACACTTAATAAATCTATATCTGTTCCCCAGTGGTGTCGCGAAGTTCCTGGCATTGAAGAATATCTAAGTATTGAATTAATTACTGTAATTTTATCTGAATTTCCATGAAATTGTCTATTCCAAATATGCCTTTGGTTATTGAAACTTCTGAAGGCAGAAACTATTTTTAGGTTAATTCCTTGTTTTTCTGCTTTAAAATACATTGCAAGATAAGGTTTAAGAGCTTCTTTATGAATGTATTCAGTTCTATGTAAACAATATTTTTTTGGAATTTTTACAAAAATGCTGTCTTCTTCAGGTTTTACTTTACCAAGAAGATAATTTTTATCAATATACGAATATGAGTTTAATTTACTGTTTTGAGGTGTATTATCTTGATTATCATCAACTTTAGTAAATGATAAAAGAGTAGTACATATTATTATTGAAAATAAAAAAGATTTAATCATTTTTTAAATTTGGTCATCAGCATACCATTCTGCGTATGAACTTGCTGTTTCGTGAAGTTTTAAGCTATGAAGTTTTATATTTTCTGGTAATAATTTTTTAATAATTTCAACAAAATGTAAAATCATATTTTCGGCAGTAGGTTGAAAATCAAATACATGTATTCTATTAAACATTGGATTTTCATTTTTAAATGAATTTATATTTTCTTTTTTATTTAATAAAATACTATGGTCGAATTTGTCAACTATTTTTTCTTTGACAATATTTTTTAATATGCCAAAGTCCATAACCATACCGAGTTTAGGCGAGTTAGGTTCTGAATTTTGTTTTCCAATAACTGTAACAGCAAGTTTGTACGAATGTCCGTGAATATTACGACATAAGCCATCGTAATTGTACAAAGCGTGTGCTGCTTCGAATTCAAATATTTTTGTTAATCTAATTTTTGTCATTTCTTTATTTTATTTAACAAAAATAGTAAAAAAATGTTTTGAGAGAGTAATTTTGGAATGAATTTGTTAAAACCATTTTTTTCTACGAAAATACATAATCATTGTAAAGAAAACGATAATAATAATTATCCATATTGCAAAGTAGCCATATTTCCATTTAAGTTCTGGCATATTTGAAAAATTCATTCCATAAATGCCTGCAATAAAAGTTAAAGGAATAAATATAGTTGAAACTATTGTAAGTGTTTTCATTACTTGGTTCATTCTATGTCCTTGCACTGAAAAAAACAAATTTGATTTACTTTCTAATGATGAAAGAATCATATCGCAATTATCGATAAGGGTTAGGCATAAATCTTTTATTTCGGCAAAATATTTTAAATTATTTTTTTGAACAGCTTGACATTCAGCACGTTCTACTAATTGAGTAAATTCTTTTATTGGAAGAATAGATTTTTTAATAAAATTAATTAGCTTTTTATTATTTTCTATAATTTCGAGTGCATTTGGTGAAGGTTCTTTTTTGGTGTTGGTAAAATTAAATTTTTCAGTGTCTTCATCTAATTTTGTAAGAGTTTTAAAATAATTATCAAGAATAGCTTCAAGCATTGTATAAAGCAGGTAATCCATACTTGATTCTCTTAAAATACCTTTATTTTCTCTTAGTCTAACTCTTAGGTGTTCAAAAAAGTCTGCTCTTCTTTCTTGAAAAGAGATTAAATAATTTGTGCCAAAAACAAAACTTATTTGTTCTGTAATCATCTCATTTTCAGAAGGAACAATAGATTTTAATGTAAGAAATGAAAAATTTTCAAATTCTTGAAATTTAGGTCTTTGGTTAACATCAAGAATATCTTGAATTACTAAGCTATGTATGCCTTGTTTTTCACAAATTGAAACTATTTTGTTTGTTTCGCTTAATCCATAAATATTTAGCCAGTAATTATTTTCATCTTTTTCAAATTTATTTATGTCTTTTGGTAAGATGTTTTTAATTTCTTCACATTCTTCCTTGTTATACTTAAAAAGCTGAATATCTAATTCATTAATTTTTAAATTTCCCGTAAAAATATATTCTTTTGGGTCATTCTTTTTTCTATTAAGAACTGATATGAAATGAAAAGGATTTAAAAAGTTCATTGGTTTATTTTGTTTTGGTTGCATAGTTTTATGATTTTAGATCTTCAGCAATTGCATTAATAATATTTTGCACAGAGTTTTTATTCATTTTCACTTTTGTAGTACTGTGTTGAGTGGTATGTTCTAAAATGGAACTAACCATATTTTGATTTTCTACTCTTTCAATTTGAACTGTCAAGGAATACTTGACAGTTGAATTTTTATCTAATTCTTTCTCTCGAAAGCAATTGTTGATATGTAAACTAATGTTTTGCTTTGTTTGTTGAAACAAAGTTGCCATTTGCTGTTGTGATAGCCAAACAGTTTCATTTTCTAACCTTACTTCAATACGTTCAGTTAGTTCATTTGATTGATATAATAAAATTTCATTACTCATTTTTATACTTATTTATTTCAATGCATATTTTGTAACCGTATTTAATCCATTGAGGGTGAGCATTTTATCAAATTTATCAAATATTGTTGTAATAGGTGTTAGTACATTATTGAAACCGCCTGTAGCTATAGTAATGATATTTTGTGGATTGATATTTTCTTGTTTTTGCATATCTTTTTTCATCTGATTTATTATGCCTTCGACTAATCCTTTATAGCCAAACATCATTCCGCTTTGGATGCACATTGTGGTATTAATGCCCAAACTTGTTGTTGGAATTTCTAATGGTACTGACTGCAATTGTGCAGTATTGCTAAACAGAGATTTAAAAGCTGTACCAATGCCTGGAGCTATGGTAATACCTAAAATATTAGCTTTGTCGCCAATAGCAACAAAAGATAGAGCTGTTCCAAAATCTACAACAATACATGCTTGTTTATAAGTTTCCCAGGCTTGTACTGCATCGCAAAGCAAATCTGTACCTATTTCATACACAGCTGTCGGTGGTATGCTTACAGGCAGTTTGTGATAAATATCTGGGTTTATTATAAGCGGTTCTTTGTTTAACAAACGTTTTGTTACAACCTCAAAAGCTCCTATAAGTTGTGGCACTACAGAACTTATTACAGCGTTGTTTATACGTTTAATATCCAAATTATAATCTTTAAATAGAACATTTATAAGTGCAAAATATTCGTCTCCAGTGCGACTTCTATCACTGCTGATACGCCATTGCTGCACTAACTTATCTGATTCAAATACCGCAACTTTAATATTTGTGTTGCCAATGTCAAATGCTAATAACATATTTTATTGTTTATTTTTATTTCAAAAGTAATAAATTGTTTTGAATTTAGATTGTTATAAAAGAGAAGAATTGTAAATTATATTTGCTTTCACTCGGTATTGCAATATGTTGAGTGGTAGTTCGGAATTTCCGAACAACCAGTTTAGTCTTGTTATTTTTCGCTTTGTTTTATGTTTTCGTTATTTTTTAGACTATTTTCGTTCGTAATAATACCTTGTTTGGCATTTAACGGAGAAATTACTTTTTTTCCTGTTTTTGATTCCAATTCAATTCTTGCGTTGTAGGCTATTTCTCCTCCTTGACGTGCTACATCGCCGTGCTCTTCAATAGTTTCAGGGTTTGTAGTTTCAGAAATTCGTGTAGTGGACAATTCTGCTAGCATATTTAATACTAACTCTGTATTGGTCATGTTATCTCTTAAATTTTCTTTTTTTAAACCTTTAAATTTTTTATATTCTTTGGCTGTTTTTCCAGCCCAGGTTTTGTAGATGATATCAGTAAGAGAAGCAAATTGAACACCTTCTTGTAATCCACGCTTTTTCCATTCATCTGTAAGTTCTTTGCGTATTTCAATGCTTTTTAAACGTTGATTAATCCAGTTGTCGGAATAGCCAAGACATTTATAATCTGTCATTGCCTGTTCTATTGATAGTTCTGGATCTTGCATTTGATCTAAACGCTCACGTGCTATTTGTGCAATCCACAATTTGAATGGTTCTGCTTTTGGTGAAGGTATAGATTGAATCAAGCGGAAAAGTTGCTCTGTGTCAGCTACATCGGTAAGATACATCTTGTTGTCTGACGAGCGCATTTTCAGTTGACTACAATTTGTAGCCAACTCGCTGCCTTCCTTTTTTAATCGAGTTTTTAGAACACTCCAATATTTTCTTGGATTTATACTATCCGTTAATATTGCAATGGTATCTACTATTGAAAAATACCATTTTTCTTGTTCTTCGTCCCAAACAGTACGGACTTTTTTTTCTTCAAATAATTGTATGGATTGCTTTTGTGTCATGTTGTTTGTATTTTTTGATCTTAATTATTATAGTACACCTTATTTCATTTTTGTTAAAATGCTAATTTACATTTTTTTTGCCTTTATTCCTATAAAAGATAAAATTTTTATTTGGAAAATATATTGTAGGAAAATTAGCGAAGGTAAAATAAAGAAAATTTTATTTTACTTTCAGACGTAAAAGTAAAATATAAAAATGTTCTTTTGTTTATTTATACGATTTAATACCATTTTTAAATAAAAATGTCAATATACTGTTTAAAAACAAATATTCGATTTCTGGTTTGGCCTGTCATTTCTGTAAGATATTCATCTTCTTGCATTTTTTTTACTAAGTCATTTGCCGCTTTGTAGGATAAGTTACATGTTTTAGTAACATCGTCAATTGTAACAAAAGGATTTTTAAATAAATCGTGTAATAACATAAGAGCTACATTACTTCTTCTTCCGTAAGAAATCCGTATATTTTCTTCAATATTTGTCTTTAAACTAATGATTTTAGATAAAGTGTCAACAGCAAGAGTTGCGGTTTGTTCAACACCTATAAGAAAATATTTAATCCACTGCAACATATCGTTTTTTATTCTTGTATTATGTAGATTGTCGTAATATAATTCTCTGTTTTTTTCAAAATAGTTTGAAATATACAATAATGGTTTGTCTAAAATCTTTTGTTCAACAAGAAATAGTGTTATAAGCAATCTTCCTATTCTTCCATTACCATCAAGGAAAGGGTGAATAGTTTCGAATTGATAATGAGCTATAGCTATTTTTATCAAAGCAGGAACCTCTATATTGTCATTATTAAGAAATTTTTCTAAATCTCCCATTAAATCATCTACAAGTGTGAAGTGTGGTGGAATATATTTCGCATCAGCTATTGATTTACCTCCAATCCAATTTTGGCTTGAACGGTAAATACCTGGCAATTTATGTTCTCCTCTAACACTATCTAATAGTAACTTGTGAGTAGCTTTAATAAGTCGAGATGAAATAGGTAGTTTTTCTAAATTAAGAATGGCATTATCGATAGCTTTGATATAATTATTTACTTCTTTCCAATCATTGCGTCTTTCAGGACTAATTTCGTTTTCTGGTAATAGAGCTTCGTCAATCTTTGTTTGTGTACCCTCTATTCTGCTTGATACAACAGCCTCTTTAGTAACATGCAATTTTATAAACAAGTCGATATTTGGCACTAATCGTGAAAAAGAGTTTAATTCTCCTAATTTAATAGAAGCTTTCTCCAAAAGATAATTTATTGTTGGTGTGGTCCAACTCCATTTGACATTTATCTTATTTGGTACAAAGTATTTATATTCTATACCTTGTTCGTAATGACCAGCTTGAAAATTTTCTACAATTATCATAATTATTTAATGTTATTTAACTAAAATAAAAAAATTCTTATTTTACTTTCAGACGCAAAAGTAAAATATAAAATTCTTATTTTACTTTAAAGCACAAAAGTAAAATAAAAAAACAATTATTTTACTTTCTTTTCAATTTTTTTGCCTTTATTCTTGTGAAAGAAAATTTTTTATTTAAACATAAGTAAAAAAAGATATATTTGTAGTCTGAAATAATATAGTGAAGAGTTTTAAAGAAATATCAAAAAATATTAAGTTAGACCTTGAAAATTTTGAGGTTTTATTGAATGAGCTTTTTATTGATGAAGATGAGAGTTTAAAGGAATTCTTCGATTTTATTTTTAAAATTAAAGGTAAAAGAGTTAGACCAGCTTTAGTTTATTTATTTGCAAGAATGTTTGGAGAAACTAATTCTACCAGTCATGATGCAGCCCTTTTGGTAGAATTGATACATACAGCTACTTTACTTCACGATGATGTTATTGATGAGGCGGTTTTACGTAGAGGTGTTGAAAGTGTAAATAAAAAATGGGATAATAAAACTGCAATTTTACTTGGCGATTATCTTTTGGCAAAATCAATGCAAGTAACAACTAAACATCAAGAATATAAGTTATTTGATATAATTACTCCATCTGTTTTAGCACTGAGTTTAGGCGAATTAGAACAACAGATTTCTAATTTTAAAAATTTTGAAATTAATGAAGAAAAATATTTTAAAATAATAAAAAATAAAACTGCGTCATTACTCTCTGCTTGTTGTAAAGCAGGAGCTTATTCAACTGTGAAAGATGAAATAATATTAGAAAAAGCTCATGAATTTGGTGAAAATTTAGGTATAATTTTTCAAATTAAAGATGATATTCTTGATTATGTAGGGAATGAAAAAACTGGAAAAGAAAAAGGAATTGATATTAAAGAAGGTAAAATTACTTTACCGTTAATTAGAGCTTTTCAAAATATGTCTGAATCTAATAGAAATCTGCTAAAATTTCTGTGGCAACAGGCTTTTGATGATGCAGAAATACGAAAAAATATTATAGAATTAACAATTAAAAACAATGGAATAAAATCTGCAGAGCAAGATATGCAGATTTATAGAAACAGAGCATTAAATATTTTGAATGAATTCCCTAAATGCTCAGCACGAGACGCTTTAGAAGAATTAATTGACTATGTGATTGAGAGAGATAAATAATTTAAAAATATCCTTCAAAATCAGTTTTTTTGTCAAAGCTCAAAATATCTTTTAATAAATTATTCGCTAATCTTGAAGCACCTATTCTAAATAATTTATTATTTAACCATTCTTCTCCAAGTACTTCATTTACAATTAAATAGTATAAAAGAGCATCTTCTGCAACTGTCATTCCTCCACTTGGTTTTATTCCTACTTTTCTACCAGTTTTTAGATAATATGTTTTTATTGCCGAACACATTGTGTAAACAGCTTCGGGTGTTGCTGATATTGATGTTTTTCCAGTTGATGTTTTTATAAAATCAGCACCAGCTTCCATAGAAAGTAAAGAGGCTAAAAATATATTTTCTATTGTTTTAAGTTCTCCAGTTTCTAAAATTACTTTAAGGTGTGCTTCTTTAATTGCAGATTTTATAATTTTCACTTCGTATGCAGTTTTTTCTAAGTCTTTTTCTAAAAAGCTACCCAAAGATAAAACTATATCAATTTCGTCAGCTCCTTTTTGTACTGTTAGGTCGCATTCAGCAGCTTTAACCGATAAAAATGTTTGAGATGCTGGAAAACCTGCTCCTACTGCTGCGATTTTTACAGATTTATCTGTTAAATTTTCTTTTACAACAGGAACTAAAGCTGGATAGACACAAATTGCAGCAACATTTTTATATTTAGGAAATTCTTTTGAAAAATTATTTACCTTTTCTGTCATCGACTTAATTTTGCCGATAGTATCTGTTCCATTTAAACTTGTTAAATCTATTAAATTTAAAATGTCAATTAAAATATCTTTTCTTTTATAATCTTGAACTTTAGATTTAACTTCAGCAACTTTCGTGTTTACAAGTTTTTCTGAAGGTGTTTCTTTGATGTAAGGATTTTCCATATTATTTTAATTTTAAATTTTTGTTTAGCTTTATCTTTTGCAAATATAATAATTTCTATTTAATTATTTGTTTTTAGTGTCTATAATGATTGTAACTGGACCATCATTTACTAGTTCAATTTTCATATCAGCACCGAAAACACCAGACTTTACGGGTTTTTTCAATTCAATTTCTGTGTTTTTTATAAATTCTTCATAAAGAGGAATTGCTGTTTCGTGTTTTGCTGCTTCAATATAAGATGGGCGATTTCCCTTTTTTGTTTTAGCATGCAATGTAAACTGACTTACAATTAATACTTCTCCATTAACGTCTAAGCAACTTAGATTCATAACTCCATTTTCGTCATTAAAAATTCTTAGATTTACAATTTTTTGATTAAGCCATTTAACGTCTTCGATTGTATCGTCATGTGTGATTCCTAACAAGACTAATAAGCCTTCATTGATTTCTGAATGAATTTTTGAATCAATTTTCACATTAGCTCTCGACACTCTTTGAATTACTGCTATCATATTATTTGTTTTAAATTATTGAAAAATAGATAGTTATAATTTGTTCCACGTGGAACATTCAGACAAAAAGTTCTGTAAATTCAAATTTTTCCACGTCAAATAATCCCCTATCTCCTATTTTTAGTTTTGGTATTACCAATAAAGCCATAAACGATAAGGTCATAAATGGAGCTGTTAATACAGAGCCATTTACTTTTATTATTTTGTTTAAAGTTTCATATTTTTGTGCTACGTTTTCCGCATTGTCTTGAGTCATCAGTCCTGCAAACTCTAAGTTTAAAGTATAATAGTCTTTATTTTTAACATAGGTTAAACCACCTTTGTTTTCCATAATTTCGTTAATTGCATTACAAATATCTTGGTCTGTGTTACCTATAGCAATGATATTATGACTGTCATGTGCAACAGAAGTAGCTACTGCACCATCGCGTAAACCAAAACCTTTGATAAAGCCTATTTGTGGTTTTGAATTTTCTTGATATCTATTATAAACAACTATTTTTAAAATATCTTTTTCAATATCTGAAACTAAATTATTGTTTTCAACTTTTGGTTTACATATAATTTGGTTAGTGATTAGTTCATTATCTATAACTTCAATAACTTTTATTTCTTTGTTTAAATTCTCAACTCTAAGATTTTCTACAGAAATTGGTTTTGCATTAAATTTATTAATAGGTTTAATTTTTTTAGTGTTAAATAAAATTCTATTATTTGAGTAAACAGTTTGACCATTAATAATTGTTTCTAAAATATTAAAATCTTTTAGGTTGTCAATTATAATAAAATCTGCAAAATCATTTTTGCGTAAAAGTCCAACAGGTAATTTATAATGCAAAACTGGATTAACAGAAGCTGAAATAAGCAGGTCAAAAATGTCAATATTCTGTTTTATTCCCATTTTCAATATTTTGTTTATATGCCCATATTTAATTAGGTCGTCTGGGTGTGAGTCGTCTGTGCAAAGCATGACCATAGTATTGAATTTGGAAATTATTGGAAAAAGTTCATTAAAATTCTTAGCGGCAGAACCTTCGCGAATTAAAATTTTCATTCCAAGATTTATTTTTTCTATTGCTTCATCAATTGTAAAACATTCGTGGTCGGTACTAATTCCTGCTTTGACATATTTTTCTAAATTTTCTCCAGAAATGCCTGGTATATGACCGTCAATTATTGCATTATGTTTTTTTGCAACTTCTAATTTTTTTAGAACATTTTCATCTTCATATATAACTCCTGGGTAATTCATCATTTCGCCAAGACTTAAAAGTTTATGTTTAGCAAATAGTTCGTCAATATCTTCATGGTTTAATATTGCTCCAGAAGTTTCAAAATCTGTGGCTGGTACACATGATGGTACAGAGTAAAAAACTTTAAGAGGAGTATTTTTTGAATTTTCTATCATAAACTCCACTCCTTCTTTTCCCAAAACATTTGCAATTTCATGTGGATCTGAAACTACTGCTACTGTACCGTTCCTAACTGCCAATTTTGCAAACTCTTGCGGAATTAACATTGAACTTTCTATATGTACATGTGCATCTATTAAGCCTGGGAGAATGTAAAAATTACTATTATTTTCTTTTTCTTGAATATCAATAATTTTGTCGTTTTCTACAATTACTTCTCCCTTAAAAATTTTTCTGTTGAATAAATCAACAATATTTCCTTCATATTTTTTCATAATAAAACATTTTAATTTCAAGTTTTACTTTAATTGTTCCACGTGGAACATTTTTTATCTACCCATAAAAACTAACAAAACACTAATGTCTGAAGGTGAAACTCCTGAAATTCTTGATGCTTGTCCTATGGTTTTGGGTTTAATTTTCGTTAATTTTTGTCTTGCCTCAGTAGAAAGAGATTTTAAATCTTCGTAATTAATTTTGTCAGGTATAATTATGTTTTCTAATCTTTTTAGTTTGTTTGCTAATAATTTTTCTCTTTCTATGTAACCAGAATATTTCACTAAAATTTCTGCTGAGTCAATATATTCTTGAGATCTTTCTCCATAAGAGTCTAATAGTTTTTGTAATTTTGGAAATACGTGGATAATATCATTTGTTTTTATTTGTGGACGAGTCAAAACGGAATTTAGTTTTATTGCTTGCTTTAATTCCGAAGCACCACGTTCTTTTAAAATTGGATTTAATTTTTCGGGCTTACAACTTTGTTTTGCATAGAATGAAAGAAGTTCGTCTCGTTTGTGAACTTTGTTCAGCATTGTTTCAAATCTTTCGTCTGTGGCTAATCCAAGTTTATGCGATAATTCTGTAAGCCTAATATCTGCATTATCTTGTCGTAATAAAATTCTAAATTCTGCACGTGAGGTAAACATTCTATAAGGTTCGTCAACTCCTTTTGTAACTAAATCATCAATTAAAACTCCTATATAAGCTTGGTCGCGGTTTAAAGTAAATTCAGGTTTTTCATTAATTTTTAAATGAGCATTTATTGCAGCTATCATGCCCTGAGCACCAGCTTCTTCATAACCTGTAGTTCCATTTATTTGTCCGGCAAAATATAAATTTTCAATGTTTTTAGTTTCTAAAGTATTGTAAAGTTGGGTTGGGTGGAAAAAATCGTACTCAATAGCATATCCAGGTCTAAAAACTTTTACATTTTCAAATCCTTTCACTTTACGCAAAGATTGAATTTGTACTTCCCAAGGCAATGACGATGAAAAACCATTCAAATAATATTCTATTGTCGTCTCTCCTTCTGGTTCTAAAAATAATTGATGTTTATCTTTATCAGGAAAAGTTACAAGTTTGGTTTCTATGCTTGGGCAATATCTTGGTCCAATACTTTGTATGGTTCCATCATAAAGTGGTGAGTCGTCCAAACCTAAACGAATAGAATCGTGTACTTCTTCATCTGTATATCCAACGAAGCAAGGACGTTGTTTCAAAAAAGTTTGATTGTAATTATGTAAATATGAAAAAGGAATTATTTGTTCGTCTCCGTTTTGAGCTTGTAATTTTGAAAAATCAACAGTTCTACCATCTATTCTCATAGGTGTTCCTGTTTTCATTCTGTCGGCAGTAAATCCCATTGAAGTTAAACATTCTGTAATTCCATAAGAAGCTGGTTCAGAAATTCTACCTCCTTTTAGTTGAGTGTGTCCAATATGCATTAAGCCATTTAAAAAAGTTCCTACTGTAAGAATAACCGACTTTGCATAAAAAGTTATTTTCATTTCTGTTTTTACACCTATAACTTTATAATTCTCAACCAAAATTTCGTTTACAGAATCTTGCCAAAAATCTATGTTTTCAATTTTTTCTAATGTGTTTCTCCATTCAGTGCTAAATACCATTCTATCACATTGAGCGCGTGGACTCCACATTGCTGGACCTTTAGACATATTCAACATTCTATATTGAATCATTGATTTATCGGTTATAATTCCAGAATATCCGCCCAAAGCATCAAGTTCTTTAACTATTTGACCTTTAGCAACACCTCCCATTGCTGGATTACATGACATTTGAGCAATTTTGTTCATATCAATAGTTATAAGAAGAACTTTGCTCCCAAGATTTGCTGCCGCTGCTGCTGCCTCACAACCTGCATGTCCAGCTCCTACAACTATTACATCATATTTAAAAGTCATTTGTGAAAATTTTTACAAAATTAATCAAATTTTTATTGCTACAACTAAAACATCATCGGTTTGTTCAGTTTCGCCTTTCCATTTTAAAAATTCGTTTTCTGGAATGTCTGTATTATCAAGTTTTGAATTTGCCCAAATTTTTAATATTTCTCTAAATTTTTGATATTTTAATTTCCCTTTATCATTATCTCCAAACTGATCTGGATAACCATCGCTTGATATGAAAATTACATCGTTTTCATTGTAACTTAACTTATTTAAACTAAAGCTTTTATTCTCTTCTCGACCAATAATAATATTATCAGTTTTAAATTCAAAAATTTCATTTTCTAAATTGTCAAATTTCCACAACTTTTGTTTAGACCCAGAATAAAGTATTGCATCTTTGGTTCTTTGAATTATTGTAATACTCAAAGATTCTCCTTTTAAATATTCACTTTTACTGATTTGAGCTAAAAATCTATTATTTAGCTGATTAAGTATTTCATTAATTTCTAATTTTTGATTTAATATTTGGTCTATTGTATTGATTGAAAAAATGGATAGTAAAGCTCCAGAACTTCCGTGTCCTGTGCAGTCGCCTAAAATACAAATTTCACTATCAAAATAATTTCGATATATAAAAAAATCTCCACCAACTTCGTCTTTTGGTAAATCTAAGATTAATACATTGTCTGGCAAAGCTTTATTAGCAATTAAACTAAGTTGAATTTGTTTTGAATATTTTAAATTTTGCTTTATTTCTTTATTTTTTGTTTGTAATAAATTATTTAGATTATTTAGTTTTTTATTTAGTAATTTTGTTTTAATGAAATAATTGATTAACAATATAAAGATAGTGGTTATTAAAAGTATTACTATAATTAAAATTTGGTTTATTTTATTTTTATTTTCTAATTCTTTATTTTTTAACAAATTTTCAACCTCTAATTTATCTAATTCATATTTAGTTTTATATTCGCTTAAAGTTTGATTTAATTTATCAGTAAATATGCTGTCTTTCAGTTGAATATATTTATTTTGATAATCAATAGCTTTATCATAAATTCCTTGTTCGTTATATAGAGTAAATATTCTTTCATAAAGATATAATCTTGAACTTTTATCATCTGATTTACTTAAAATATCTTCAGACATTTTAGCATATTTTTCTGCTTGAGAGTAATTTTTAAGTTTAAACTCTACAGAACAAAGATTAGTATAAAATTGATTTTTTATAGAATATTTTCCTTCATCAATTAGTGCAAGGGCTTCGAGTAGAGTTATTTTTGCATTTTCAAAATCTCCTAATGACATGTAAATAACAGCAATATTATTTAAAGTTGCTATGTATAAATTTGAGTTTATTTCAGGATTTGTGAATAATTTTAAAGTTAGTTTGTAATAATATAATGCTTTAGAAAAATTATCTTGACTTATATAAATATTTCCAATATTGTTTAAACATAAAGCTTGGTTAATAATATCATTCTGTTGTTCAGCCAGTTCTAATGCCAGATTGTGATATTCAATTGCTAAATCTATTTGGTTTAAATTTTTGTAAATAATGCCTAAGTCTAAATATACAGAATGAAGTAAATCTTGGTCATCTATTTGTTTGCAAAGAGGCAATGCTTTATTAAGGCATTTTAAACTGTTATCCAAGTTTCCATTGTCTTTAGAAATTTCTGCAATTAAAATTAAAGCTTTTACGATTTTTGAATTATCATTTTCTTTTTCGGCATAATTTAAAGCTTGATTTGCATAATATAAATCTTTATTTCCAATAGAATCTCTGTATTGTTCAGCTAAATTTAAATAATAATCAAAATTTATGCTATTACTTGAAGTTAAGTTTGTTTGAGCTAGTAAACTAAAGTTATAGTTTAGTGTAATACTTAGTAAAAAACATAAAATTTTAAATTTATTTGTCATGGGTATGATTTATTGAATAAATTTTAGTTCTACTCTTCTGTTTTTAGCTCTTCCAGCTTCTGTATCGTTTGTTGCTACTGGTTTTGTTGCTCCATATCCTATAGTGTGTAACTTATCTGCTTCGCAATTTTCGTTAATTAAAAATTCTTTTACTGCATCTGCTCTTTTTTCTGATAAAATTTGGTTATCTGCATCATTACCTATGTTATCTGTATGCCCACTTATTTCAACACTTAAATTATTCTTTTTAATTATCTTCGCAACTCGCCTTAATTCTGGTAATGAATATTCTAACAAACTACTTTGAGCAAAATTAAAAAACAAGTTGTTAATTGGAACGGCTATTTCTTCTTCAATCATTTGTTTAAAAGAGATTATATCAATATTTTCTTCTAATACTACAGGGTCCTTGCTATTTCTAAGGTCTATATTTTTTGAAACCGGGAAATAGTCATTACCATCAACATAATAACCGTAAATTTTTCCTAAAGGTAAAACTATAAAAAAGCTACCATCAACGGGGTCGCTTTTCGATTGTCCAATATTTTTACCTGTACTTAAATCTTCCCATTTTATATCTGCTGAAACGGCTTTTTTTTCTGAGTCTAAAAGTTTTCCTGATACTGTTGCTACCATATCCGGTCTTAAATGAGTAGGAAGATTAAGCCAATAAATTTTATTTTTCTTTTTATCATTATATTTTGCAAAATAAGCTTTACTACCATCTGTAGATATAGTGTAGCCCCAGTCGTTTTCTTCTGTATTAATTTCTTTTCCCAAGTTTATTGGCTCTGTCCAGCAATTCCAACAAGTATCTGATAAACGAGTTGATTTAAAAACATCATACTTGCCCAATCCACCATGTCCGTCTGAGCTAAAATACAAGGTTTTCATATCAGGGTGTAAAAAAGGACTTCTTTCAGAATATATTGTGTTTATTGATGGTCCTATATTTATTGGCTCTCCCCAAGTATCGTCTTCACGAAGACTTATGTATATATCAGATGCATAATTATTTGACGCATGATAACCTTGTAATCCTATAGCGGTAAAATTAAAGCTACCTGGTCTTTCTGAAGCGAAAATGAGTGCATTTCCATCGCTTGTTAGCATAGCATCGCCCGTCCAACTACCTTTATTTATATTATCAGGAAAATATTCTAATTCTGTCCATCCATTTTCTGTTTTTTCACAATATCCTATTTTCCCATTTTTAAATTGTATCATAGTATTTCCATCGCTACTTAAAGCCATTGGAGCTTCATTAGAATCTCTATATGATAAACCTCTATCTAATTCGGGTTTTGACCAATTATATCCAATAAGTTTAGAGTAAAATATATCTTCTCCACCTATATTGTCATTTCTTTCTTTACCACAAAAATAAATAATTTTGTTATCAGCTGATATTACTGGTGAATATTCTTCTCCGTTTACTGAATTAATTGAATAAATTGGATTTATCTTAATTGAGTTATCTAGTTGACTTTTTAAAATTAAAACTAAGTCATTATATTTACTATTATTTTTAAAAGAATTTTCAAATTCTTTCAATGTTGCTAATGCTATACTCCATCTTTTATTTTTTATATTTTGAGAAATTAATATTTGAAGAGCAACAAAGGATAAATCATTTGGTGCAGATTCCAAAATATAATTTTTAAGTTTTTGAATATTTTCTTGTGTTAATTCAATTTCACCGTACTCAGTTCCAGTATAATTAAAAGTGCAAATTGTTCTATACTTTTGTGGATGGCTAATACTTCCTGTGTATTCTTTAATTTTATTGCCAATTTTTATTCTTATCTTATATTTTGTCGGGTCCTTACAGTTCACACCACATCTATGGTTACTATAATGTCTTAAAATAACAGTATATTGACCAATAGGAGCGTTTCCTTCTTGCCAATATATATTTTCAACTGGTCTTAATGACTCTGGACTTACATTCATATCTACATCTAATTCGCCCCCACTATAAGATTTTCTATGACCATAGTAAATTTCTTCCCCAAAAGGATCAATACAATGTAAATCTAAATCATTGTAATTATCCCACATAAGTGAGATTTGAATGGAACCTGATTTGGCTCCTTCTCTGATTAAACGCTGATTTAATTCATCTGAATTGTCAAAATGGCTAGCACTTAAATCACCTGTTAAACCAATAGATTCAGCAAACAGAGCTTTTTCTAAATCATCTTCATAAGTATCAATAAGATATAAATAATCAAAAAATTTATCAGAAAACATTTTTAAACTTGAAAGCTCTCCATCTTTTGAAATTAAATTATAATAATGAATAATTCCATTTGTATATTGATTGCCTTTGCTTTTACTCAAACCATACTTAATATATGGCAGATATTTGATTTGACTGCCAATTAAATATAAGCTATCAATAGCATCATTTATAAAACTATTATTTGGAAAATTTTCTATAAAACTAATATAACTATCTCCGTTATTTTGAGTTGTGATTTCTTCAAATAGCCTTGTTTCAAATAATTGAAAAGCTTCATTTTTCTGTTTACTGTTTGGATAATTGTTTATAAAGTTTTCATAAGCTGATGAATTATCAATGCTTTTAGCCTTATTAAAAGCCAATTCATCTCTATTAGTTTCTGCCTCTGTAAATTCCTTAGCATAAGGATAAGTTTTCATAAAATAATTATAAGACTCTATTGTGTTTTCACTACTAGCTATTTGGAAAGCCAATTTATTTCTATTTTTTTCTGCAAATTTAAAATGTCGCGAAATTGGATAATTATCCATAAAATATTGATAAGAAGCAATAGTGTTAATTTCCAAAGCCTCATCATAAGCTAAATTATCTCTATTTTCTATTGCTTGATTTTTATATTTTTGAGGAGCTAATTTAAAATATGTCAAAAACTTATTATAATCCTCAATACTATTATTTTTACTTATGTCTGTTAAAGCATTATACGAAACACTATCAATTTGCTTTGTAATACTTGACGTGTTAATAAGGATTTTCTCTAATTTTTTTCTAGCTTTTTCATCTTTTAAGTAATAAAAATTTGAATTTGCTTTTATAATATAATCATATGCTTTTTCGCTATTGTATTTATTAAATTTTTTTGAATTATATAAATATGATTTAGCATAATTAAGCTCAATATCATTTGGCGACTTTTGTAAAGATTTTTCAAGTTTTTTTTCAACTTTTGAATACTTTCCTTTATTTATTTGTTTTATATAAGAACTTTGACTATTTGACAAATTAGAAAATAATGAAAGTACAAAAATAAATATTATAATTTTTTTCATGGTTTATATATTTTTAAATTAATTTCCTATATCTAATTCTTTGTGGTCCTCGATCTCCTAATCTTTTCTTTTTATTTTCTTCATATTCTGAATAAGAGCCTTCAAAGAATATTACTTGTGAATCTCCTTCAAAAGCAAGAATATGTGTAGCAACTCTATCTAAAAACCATCTGTCGTGGGTGATAACTACTGCACAACCGGCAAAATTTTCTAAACCTTCTTCTAAAGCACGTAAGGTATTAACATCTATGTCGTTAGTAGGTTCGTCTAAAAGTAAAACATTAGATTCAGATTTTAATGTTAAAGCTAAATGCAGTCTATTTCTTTCTCCTCCAGATAAAATTTTACATTTTTTCTCTTGATCGGCACCACTAAAATTAAATCTTGCTACATAAGCACGAGCATTTATTTGTCTTCCACCAACATTTATAAATTCTGAATCGCCCGAAATTACTTGATAAACAGTTTTTTCAGGATCTATTTCTGTGTGGGTTTGGTCAACATAGCCAATTTTTACTGTTTCTCCAATTTCAAAATGTCCTGAATCTGGTTTTACTTGATCCATAATCATTCTAAAAAGAGTTGTTTTTCCTGCTCCGTTTGGTCCAATAATTCCAACAATTCCTGCTGGTGGAAGCGAGAAGCTAAAATTTTCAAATAACAGCTTGTCATCAAATGCTTTAGTAATGTTGTTTGCAACAATTACTTTATCTCCTAATCTTGGTCCATTAGGAATGAAAATTTCGAGTTTTTCTTCTTTTTGTTTAGTGTCTTCGTTCAACATTCTATCATAAGCCGAAAGACGAGCTTTAGATTTTGCATGTCTTGCCTTGGGACTCATTCTTACCCATTCCAATTCTCTCTCAAGTGTTTTGCGGCGTTTCGACTCTTGTTTTTCTTCCATAGCTAGGCGAGTAGTTTTTTGCTCCAACCACGAAGAATAATTTCCTTTCCATGGAATTCCTTCTCCTCTATCCAATTCTAAAATCCAACCAGCAACATTATCTAAGAAATATCTATCGTGAGTAACTGCAATTACTGTTCCTTTGTATTGTTGTAAATGTTGTTCTAACCAATGTACAGATTCTGCATCTAAATGGTTTGTGGGTTCGTCTAAAAGTAAAATATCAGGTTCGCGAAGCAAAAGTCTGCAAAGTGCTACTCGTCTGCGTTCCCCACCCGATAAATGTGCAACAATTTCGTTTTCATCAGGACAGCGTAAAGCATCCATAGCTCTTTCCAATTTGCTATCCAAATTCCAAGCATCGTGTTGGTCAAGCAACTCTGTCAATTCGCCCTGTCTTTCAATTAATTTATTCATTTCATCGTCAGACATTGGCTCGGCAAATTTTTCATTTACTTCTTCGTATTCTTTAAGTAAAGAAACAATTTCGTGTACGCCTTCTTCAACAATTTCTTTTACAGTTTTATTATTGTCAAGCACTGGTTCTTGTTCCAAATAACCAACAGTATATCCGGGCGAAAACACAACTTCGCCTTCATACGATTTGTCAACACCGGCAATAATTTTCAAAAGTGTTGATTTTCCAGAACCATTTAAACCAATAATTCCAATTTTAGCACCGTAAAAAAATGATAAATAAATATCTTTTAAAATTTGTCTTTGTGGTGGAACTTTTTTCCCCACTTTTACCATAGAAAAAATTATTTTTTCGTCGCTCATCTGTCAAATAAATTAAATTTGTTGAAAAGCAAACTTAATAAAAAATTTCTAAAGGAATAAAAAATTGTTTTGGATTATTTATTTTTCTATAAAAGTTTTATCTTATCTTCTAACTGTTTCAAGCTTTAGCTTGTCTTTTATCATATCTATAATTTTGTATGTTTTTAAAATTTTGTCAACATCGGCTTCAGGTTCTTTGTCGTAAACTATAGATTTTGCAAAAGAAGAAAATTCGTCAAAATATGAATTATTAGGTTTTATATTAATTTTTTCAACAATTAAATCTCCAACATTTTCTTGAAACAGGTTTACAGAAGATTTTGGGTCTCGTTTTTTTAGCAAATTAGCATTATTATTGTATAAATCTAATTGAACATAATTTTTGTCGCAATAAAAACTTATTTCATGAGAATTTTCGGCTGCAATTCTTGAAGCAGTTAAGTCTGCAACACTTCCATTCATAAATTCTAGTCTAACATTAATAATGTCGGGATCGCTGTAATTCAAACTTGTTGCACTTGTTTTTATATTTTTAATATTTGATGAAATGAGACTTAAAACTATATCAATGTCTGGTATTAGCAAATCCATTAAAACAGAGTGAGAATCAATATCAAAATTAAAACGTTTGAAATTTTTAGACTGAATAAATTTAGGTTTTTTAATAAATGGTTTTGCTGATAAAAAAGTGTTGTTAAATCTATGATGCAAACCAGCTTGAACCTTAACATTGGCTTCGTCGATAATATTATTTAACTTGTTAAAATCTTCTGTATAACATTTGCTACTTGGTTCAAAATAAACGTGTTTAGAATTTTTTACAAGTTTTTCTAAATGAAAAGAATCTGTTAAAGGTGATAATGCTATAACTGCATCAACATCATTTAAAAGCGACTCAACTTGTGTATATGACTTAATTTTAGATTTTTCTTTAAATTCTTTTGTATGCAAGTCGGGGCTATAAAAACCAACTAAAGACAATTCAGGAATATCTAAAACATTATCTAAAATTTTGTCATTTTCATAAATGTCTCCGCATATACCAGTTTTTACCATTGTATTAAATTTTACGTAAAAGTATAAATTTAAGTTTTGCAAAATACAGCTAAGCAGATAGACTTTTCAACTGATATATGTTAAAATTAGGAATTTTTCATTTTTTTTGTGTGATATATGATTTTAAATAGGTTTAAAAGAGTGTTTTAACTACTTGATTATAAGGTAAATAAAATATTTTTAAAAATATTTTGTTGAATAGATATTATTTTATAATTTTGCAAGCCAAATAAATGGTCTAGTAGCTCAGCTGGATAGAGCAACGGCCTTCTAAGCCGTAGGTCTCAGGTTCGAATCCTGACTAGATCACAAAAAATCTATTGCAAACAGCGGTAGATTTTTTTTATGTTTTTAAAGTTTTTGTTAATTTTGACAAAAATTTGAGTATGAAAAACGCAATAATTTTAATTAGCTTAGTTTTTATAACACTTTTGGCTTCGTCTTGTTCAAACAAAGAAAGCGAAGTTGTTGTAAATGGAAAAATTATAACACCATCTGAAAATGATTATCAAGGTGAAAAATTAGTTGTTACAAATAAAATCATGTATGATGTGCAAATTCGCAATGATTTGATTGGTGATAGAAGCATAAATAATCCCGATTGGTTTTGGGAAAATTTACCAAGTCCCCAAGATGACGAATTTCTAAAAGATTTTCTTAATGATGCCATTGTAGGAAAATTAAAAACTTATTATTATGACCTTAGTGGTGATTATAGCAGTTTTGAAGAAATTCCAGAAGCCGAACGGGCAAATTATATAGAAAAATGTTTGAATTATGAGTTTGAAATAGTTGATACAACAGTGTTGCCAAACGATGTTACTAAAATGAAAATTCAGCTAGATCACACTAATATTGTAAAACTTAGATTTTTAGAAGAATGGTATATAGCAGAAGGCGTTTTTAAGAAAAGAGTAATTGCTGTTGCTCCTTATTTTTCATATTTACGTCCTGATAATGAGCTTATTACTTTTGTGTTTTTCTGGGTTCTTGTTGATGGCAAATAATTTTTATGTATAATACAGAATTAATTTACACTAAGGAGACAATAGAATTTGCGGCAGTTGCAAAGGAATTTCTATCTTTTTTAGAATCTTCGCAAGCAAGTTCTAAAGATGAGTTTATTGATACTTCGTTAAAAATTCTTCCTTTATTATATTTAAAAGCTTTGCAATTACCAAAAGTTGAAGATTTTGATGATGATTTTTCTGAAAAATTTGTTGACGAAGCTACTTGGTCTTATATTCAGCAAATTACTTCTGCAAAGTTAGGCGAAGACGACCAATATGTTCAAGTTCAAGATGCAACAGTTATGAATAGTTTAGACTCTTTAAATGTCGGATTATCAGAACTTTATGCAGATTTATATCAAGATATAGGAGATTTTATTGGAGCTTTTAGGCTTGGAATTGATGACACTATGCTTGCTGCTTTGTTTTATTGTCAAGAAAATTTCAAAACATATTGGGGAATTAGAAACTTGATATTACTGAAAAACTTACACGAAATTAAATTTAAAACCGAAGACGACATTGATTTATAGACCAAACATTAGTAACGATGAAATTCAGTATTTGCCTTTGTCTTCTTTCGAGGGCGAAATAGTTGTAGTTGACAATATTGAAACTTACAATAAAATTAAAGACGAGCTTTTTTTAGAAAATATTTGGGGCTTTGACACAGAAACCAAGCCTTGTTTTAAAAAAGGAATGGCAAACAACACGCCAGTTTCTTTGTTACAGTTGAGCAGTGCTGAAAAAACTTATCTTTTTCGTTTAAATAAATTAGAATTACAAAAAGAGGTTATAAATATTTTATCATCGCCAAAATACTTAAAAGTTGGTGTATCTATAAGCGATGATTTAAAAGCATTAAAAAAGTTGAAAAACTTTAAGCCACAAGCATTTTTCGAGTTACAAAATTATGTGAAAGAGTTTGGAATAGAGGAGATGAGTTTAAAAAAATTAGCAGCAATAGTTTTAAATGTTAGGGTATCAAAAGCTCAGCAACTTAGTAATTGGGCAGCCGAAGAACTAACTGAAAAACAAATAAAATATGCAGCCACAGACTCGTGGATTTGTAGAGAAATTTATTTACACTTAAAATATTCACAAAATGATTGAACACGAAATGAAGTATAGAGTCCTATATGCAGATACAGATGCAATGGGAGTGATGTATTATGCAAATTATTTAAGAATTTACGAAGCTGCTAGGGCAGATTTTATGCGAAAGCTTGGTTTTTCCTTTTCTGAAGCCGCAACAAAGGGAATTGTTTGTCCTGCAATAAATGTAAATCTTGAATATCATAGATTTGCACAATTCGACCAAGAAGTTACAGTAAAAACTTGCGTAAAAGAAATACCAAGAGTAAAATTTGTATTTCATCAAAAAATGTATGATAAAGACAATAATTTATTAAACTCAGCTATTATAACCTTAGGTTTTGTAAATACCGAAAAATTTAAAGCCGTTCGCTGCCCAGAGTGGATTTTGAGGTATTTTGAGGGGTAGAGGGGGATATGTCAAATAACGTAAAAGAAAATTATATTTTATTAGAAATAGAAGGTAAACACTTGGAAAGTGCTTATTCAGTTTATATAATTGAGGTAAATAATAAAGAAAATAATAAAGAATCTAAGTATTATTATATTGGTCAAACAGGTGATTCCCAATATATTACAGCAAGGTCTCCTTTGAGAAGATTAATGGGGCATTTAACAGATATAAAGTCTTCAACTCAAAATCAAGTTTTTAAATATTTTGCAAAAGAACTTCTTAAAAATCGTAAAAATGCTAACGAGCCATATTCTGGTGAAGAAAAACAAAAAATAGAAAGTTTTTTTGTTAAAAGTAAAATAAAAATGTATTCATTCCCATTAAAAAAGTTTTCTTACAATGCAAACAAACAAGATCATCGCGAAAAACGCAAACAAGTTATTGAATTTGAAAAACAAGTGATAAAATTATTTAAAGAATCCGGCAAAATTTTAATGAATAAAAATATGCCTAGTAATGTAAATGAGACCATACAATTTGTAGAAGAATATAATGAAATAAAAAGGCTGTTTAATTTGTAAGTTGTTTACAGAAGGTACATTATTTATATTTTTTTATCTCTGAAAACATTTTAACTTTGTTTCGTAAAAATATGTTAGTAGCATTTTAAAAAACAATATTTTGAGTAATGATGGGCAAAATTAAAATATTTATAAGCAGCGTACAGTCTTAATTTGCAGAAGAAAGACAGGCTTTAGCAGAATTTTTGCGTGCAGACCCGTTGTTAGGTAAATTTTTTGAGCCTTTTCTTTTTGAAGAACTTCCAGCAGTTGATTTAAGTGCTCCTAATGTTTATTTAAAAGAAGTTGGTGCTTGCAATATTTATTTAGGGTTAATCGGGAAAAAATACGGTAACCGCGATAATGAAGGAGTATCGCCTACTGAAAGAGAGTATGATGAAGCTACACGACTACATAAAACGCGATTTATTTTTATTACTAATCACGAGTTTACTGAACGAGAACAAGAGGTAAAAGTTTTTATCGAAAAAATTGAAAAAGAAGTTGTACGTAACAGGTTTATCGGGTTGTCATCGCTGTTACAAAACGTATATCACAGCTTAGTTCGTTATTTAGAAGAAAACAGATTTATTCAATTAGGTCCTTTCGATGCTCAGATAAATTCAGAGGCAAACATCGAAGATATCGACAAAGAAAAAGTAGCTTCTTTTGTTCGTTTAGCAAAATCACGCAGAGGATTTCCTTTAGATGAGGATAGTTCTATACTTAAAATTTTGCACCATCTTAATTTGTCGCAGGGTGAGAAATTAACAAATGCTGCTCTTTTGCTTTTCGGCAAAAATCCGCAACGCTTTTTTCCTACGGCAACTGCCAAATGTGCTGTTTTTCACGGATTTAGCAAAACAAAACCTATCCCGTCCTATAAAATTATTAATGGTGATATTTTTGAGCAGATAAATCAGGCTGTGGAGTTTGTTATGTCTCAACTTGATTTCAGAGTGGGTACGCGTTCTCAGTCAAATATTGCACCTGGCAATTACGAAATTCCTAGAGAAGTAGTCTCTGAAGGTATTGTGAATGCTATTGTTCATAGAAACTACGCTAACCATGCCAGCGTGGAGATTATTTTGTATAAAGACAGATTAGAAATTTCAAATCCTGGCTCTTTGCCTTTAGGCTGGACAACCGAAAGACTTAAACAGCTACATAACTCCGTTCCACACAATCCATTTATTGCTCACCCTATGTATCTTGCGGGATATATTGAGCAATTAGGTACTGGTACCGAAGATATGGTAAAAAGAATGGTAGAACACGGACTCCCTGAACCTGAATTTATTCAAGAACAGGATTTTAGAATTATTATTTATCGCTATACCCCCCAACTTACCCCCCAACTTACCCCCCAAGTTGCCCCGCAACTTACCCCGCAACCTACCGTGCAAGATGAACTTTCTTTAAGCACAGCAGTAAAGAACTTAATTAAAGTTTTGGAAGGTGAAATGTCAAGAGATGAATTGCAAGAAATTCTGCAACTCAAAGACAGAAAGTACTTTAGAACAACTTACATCAACGAAGCATTAAACGGCGGTTGGATTGAAATGACGGAAAATGAACCAAACCACCCCAATCTAAAATATCGCTTGACCGAAATGGGAATAAAAGTAAAAGAACAACTTACCCCCAACTTACCCCGCAAGCTACCGAACAAGTTTATAGATTAATTTTAATTTTAGAAGGCGAAATGACTCGCGATGAGCTTATGGGTAAGTTAAATTTACGTCATAGACCTACTTTTGTTTCAAATTATACAAATCCTGCATTAGATAGAGGTTGGATTAAAATAACTGAAACTGAACCTAACCACCCAAACCAAAAATACCGTCTGACCGAAAAAGGGCTAAAAGCAAAACAAGAATGGAAAAATATTAGAAGATAAATTTTAGTGTAAATAGCAAATTAATTTTCATCAATTTTTCGCAATTAACTTTCATCACTTTAATTAAAACCCTAACTCCGTCCTTTTAGGTAGTCTATATTTATTTTTTCAAATAATTCCCTTATTTTTTTAGTTGTTTCGGCAGTGTGCCACTGGTTGTTAATTTTAATTTTGAATATTGTTTTAGAAATTTCGA
>Ga0255345_1000589_pt1 | contig 58779 bp, 50 predicted proteins | sample wastewater_treat_6_FD_192415 | JGI IMG/M metagenome (GOLD analysis project Ga0255345, IMG submission 192415) | Wastewater microbial communities from Lulu Island WWTP, Vancouver, Canada - plant20 | ecosystem: Engineered > WWTP > Wastewater > Unclassified | place: Canada: Vancouver, British...
TGCTGTCTTTTAAAGGTCTCGCGACGCACTACGAAGCCAAATTAGAAAAAAATGACTCTGTTTAAAAAGGTCAAATAATTTGTGATTTTAAGCTTGCGTGCTATAATATAAAACGGAGACAACATATGGACGAAGAAACCCTCTTAAAAACACTTAAGTCACACAAACAGCAGCACATCATAGACCATTACAAAAAACTAACTACTGAAAAGCAAAAACGATTCCTCGATAATCTGCGCGGGATAAACCTGGATATCGTTTTTAAGATACATGAAAATTTTATGCACAAAAAACCATCTCAAACCTATTCCGGCAGTATAAAACCCGCGCCCGTAATTACAATCCCAAAAACAGATGCAGAAAAAAGGCGTCGTGCAGAAACACAAAAACTTGGAGAATCCCTTATCCGTAAGGGCGAGACCGCTGTCCTAATCGTTGCCGGCGGTCAGGGCTCAAGGCTCGGTTTTGAAGGCCCTAAAGGCACCCTTCCGCTATCGCCTGTTAAGAAGAAAACCCTCTTTCAGCTCCTTTGCGAATCTGTCAAGGCCGCATCTATACGTTACAACACTGAAATCCCACTGCTCATCATGACAAGTAATGAAAACCACGATGAAACGGTTGAATTTTTCCACAAAAACAGGTTTTTTGATCTAAACAAAGACAACATAAACTTCTTTCAACAGGGAAGACTGCCAAGTATTACACCAAAAGGAGAACTCATTCTGAAAGATGAGATAAGCATCTTTGAAAACCCGGATGGACATGGCGGATCCCTCAAGGCGCTAAACGATTCGGGTCTTCTTACACGTTTGATAAATAATGGCATCACCGAGCTTTTTTACTGTCAAGTGGACAACCCACTTGTAACTATAGTTGACCCTGTGTTTTTAGGCTATCACAGGATGGAAGGCGCTGAGATTTCGACAAAGGTCATACGGCGTAGAAACACCGATGAAAAGGTGGGTGTATGCGTTGAAAAAGATGGAAAGGGTGCGATCATCGAATACAGCGACATGAAAGAAGAGGACATGAAGGCTCTTGATGATTACGGCAACATCCTTTATTGGGCAGGCAACACCGCAATACACATTCTAAATCTTGGTCTGATAAAACGCATAAATTATCATGGTTTTGCACTCCCCTATCACCGTGCTCTAAAACACATTGACTCGATTACACCTGACAAGAAAAAGATAAAACTCACCGGCTGGAAATTTGAAACCTTTGTGTTCGATGCAATACCTTTTGCCCAAAATGCATGTTTTATGGAGGTTGTACGTAAGGAGGAATTCTCCCCTGTAAAAAACAGTGAAGGGATAGACTCTGTCGAAACAGCGCGCGCCGACATGGTGAATCTCTATAAGGATTGGCTGGAATCAGAAGGTTTTAAAGTTCCGACCGGCACACAGGTTGAAATAAGTCCACTGTTCGCTCTCGACAAACAGGAATTTTCGGTCAAAATAAAAGGCACTAATATCAAGTTTGATAGTGATGTATATATTGGTTGATTGTAAAAGATAATTATCGCATAAGATATTTGAATTGGGGGACGCGCCATCAAAATAGACAGCGATGATTTCTTGAATGTATTGCTTTCATCTATAAAACCAGGCGTCTTTCTGATTGATGCAGATACCCATGAAATTTTAGAGGTTAACGATGTAGCTTTGAGCATGACAGGGTTTTCAAGAGACGAGGTAATTGGTCGTATCTGCAATACATTCATCTGCCCCAGAAAAAAAGGCAATTGCCCGATCAGCGATTTAGGGCAGACCGTCGACGATTCAGAACGTATGCTCCTAAACAGGAACGGCGAAGAGATACCAATCATCAAAAGTGTAGTACCGGTATTGTTAAAAGGGCGAAAATACCTGCTTGAAAGCTTTACCGATATAACCAAACACAAAAGGATTGAAGATGAGTTGCGTGCAACCCGTCAACACTTTCTCGATATCATCGATTTCCTCCCAGATGCAACCTTTGTCATTGACAGCGAAAGAAAGATAGTTGCCTGGAACAGGGCAATAGAGGAGATGACAGGATTTCCAAAAGAAGAGATGCTCGGTAAAGGTGATTACGCATATGCAGTACCATTTTACGGCAAAAAAAGACCCATACTTATCGATCTGCTGTTTGAATCGGACGTTGAGATCGAAAAAAAGTACGATTTTGTGCACAAGGTTGGAAACACTTACTTCGTAGAGGTCTTTATCCCCCAGATGTATAAGGGCAAAGGCGCCTATCTATGGGCATCCGCATCAAAGCTATTTGATTCCAAAGGCAATATAACAGGCGCTATAGAGTCCATCAGGGACGTTTCGGAATGGAAAAAGGCACAACAGCTGATACAGGAAAGCGAGGAAAAATACAGAGGCATCTTCGAAAATGCGGTCGAAGGCATATTCCAGACCACTCCTGACGGGCGCTTTATCAGTGTCAACCCTGCACTTGCCAATATGATGGGTTTCGACTCCCCCGAACATATGATGAAAACCTTCACTGACATCGCAAAACATCACTATGTAATCCCTTCGGAACGCATGAGATACAGAAAAATTCTCGAATTAAACGGTTTTGTAAAAGGTTTCGAGGCGCAGGTATATAAGAAGAACGGTGATAAAATCTGGATTTCAATCAGTTCAAGGGCGATTTACAATAAAAAAGGCGAAATTGACCATTACGAAGGAACGGTAATTGATATAACAAGCAGAAAAGAGGCTGAAGTAGCATTTCAAAAGACTTACCAGATAACCCGCTCCATCATAGAAAATGCCCCTTTCGGCATCTATATAGTAAACGAGGAAGGTCTTATCGAATATGCCAACCAACCTATGATCTCTCTGTCTGGTATAAGCAAAGAGCAGCTTATACTTGTAAATGCACTCAATCTGCCGATCCATCAGGAACTGGGATTGTCTGAAAAAATCAGATCCACACTGCAAGGCATATCCTTTTCGATGGGTCCGGTCGAATATATATCACATTTCGGCAGCAAAAAGACTATCCGAAACTACACAGGCATACCGTTCGAAGAGGCGGGAAAGAGAAAGGCAATCATATTTGTTGAAGACTTGACCGAATTAAAAAGTGCAGAGGAGCTATTGCATAAAGAGCGGGAAATGTTTTTTCTGACCCTTGAAAATTCACCGGAAGGTATTATGCTCATCGGAAAAAACGGCAAATTTGATTATATAAACCCTGAATTCACAAACATTACCGGCTATACAATGGAGGATATCCCCGATGGAAAACACTGGTTCAAAAAGGCATATCCCGACCCTGAGTATAGAGAGTTAGTAATGGATGAGTGGAAAAGGGACACACTCTTAGGGACAAGGGGTAAAACCGTAGAATTCAAGGTTAAATGCAAAGATGGTAATACAAAAGACATCAGGTTTAAAACGACACATCTCGGAGACGGTACTGCAGTCACGATGTTGGAAGATATAACCGGATTACGAGAGGCAGAAAAGGCACGCATCGAAAGCGAAGAAAGGTTTCGTTCCCTTTTTGAGAGTTCACGCGACGCCATCTACATCGCCTCTGGAAACGGCAGATTCATCGACGTTAATCAGGCCTTTGTCGAATTGTTCGGATATACAAAGAACGAAACACTCAAACAAAACGCAAAGGTAGCATATCTTACAATAGAAGACCGCATAAGATTAAAAAAGGCCATAAAAGAGAATAATTTCGTAAGAGACTTTGAGATAAAGCTAAAAAAGCGGAACGGCGCTGTTATGGATTGCCTTTTGACTGTTACAAGCAAAAAAGATGAAAACGGAAAGGTCATACAGTATCAAGGGATAGTTCGAGACATAACTGAGAAGAAGAGAACAGAGGAAGCCATAAGATATATGGCCTTTCATGATGCGTTAACAGGACTTCCAAACCGTTCACTCTTTAACGACCGTCTCGCCATGGCGATTGCCCACGCCGAACGTTTTGACGAAAAGGTCGCCGTAATGATGCTCGACCTCGATAAATTCAAGTTTGTGAACGATACATACGGCCATAGTGTGGGGGATTTGTTACTCAAGGCAGTTGCGGAAAAACTCACAAGGCAGATACGCAAAGGCGATACAATAGCACGCATGGGCGGCGATGAGTTCATGCTTATATTTGCAGATTTGAAACAAACTGACGATGTAAATATCATTACCGAAAAGATTCTCGAAGATTTTCGGAACCCCATTGAAGTAAATGGATACACCCTTTCAATTACAACAAGTATAGGTATTGCTATATACCCTGACCACGGAACAGACATTGAAACGCTTGTAAAGAATGCGGACATCGCCATGTACAGCGTTAAACAGACAGGAAGAAACGGTTACAGATATTATGTTTCAGATGCTTCGCTTACTACTGAACAATCTCGTGTATCTTCATAAAGTTAGTCTTTCCTGATATTGAAAGCGGGAGGCTTGCCACTATGACAACCTTGTCGCCTGGCACCACCTGTCCTCTGAGCGTCAGATAATGACCTACTTCGTTTATAAGTTCATCTGTGTTTTCCATATATTTTACCAGAAAAGGAATAACACCCCAGTATAAAGACATCTGCCTTACAACCTTTTCATCCGGCGATAATGCGATAATCTGTTTTGAAGGTCTGAATTTTGATATCAGATTGGCAGTGAACCCCGATTTTGTGAAGGCTACAATCCATTTTGAATCGGTTTCTTCGGCCGCCCTTGATGCCGCATGGGCAATAGCCTTTGGCAATACGATTCCATCTGCATCATCAGTCAAATGATATGCATCCTTCGTCCTGCAGCTATTTTGATATCGAAAGACCTCCTGTCCGACATCGGCAAAAAAAGCATCGAATGGTCTTTTATATGCCTGTTCTGTATATGAGATAATCCTGTCCATCACCTTTACCGCTTCTATAGGATATCTTCCTGCTGACGTTTCAGCGGAGAGCATCAAGGCATCTGTTCCATCTATAACCGCATTTGCCACATCTGTTGATTCCGCCCTCGTGGGTCTTGAATGCTGTGTCATCGACTCGAGCATCTGCGTCGCCGTAATAACGATACACCCTTTCATATTAGCCTTTTGAATAAGCATCTTCTGATACACAGGCACTTCCTCGAGGGGCAACTCAACACCGAGATCGCCTCTCGCCACCATTATCCCATCAATTTCTTCAAGTATGGAGTCGATGTTGTGAATCGCCTCCTCCTTTTCAATCTTTGCAATAAGCGGAACACGGACACCTTTCTCTGCAAGCCACCTTTTTACGGTCTTTATATCCGTTGATGTTCGAACAAAAGAAAGCGCCACATAATCCACATCCATCTTTACGCCGAACTCAAGGTCTTTTCTGTCCTTTTCAGTAAAAAAAGGTGCGCTTATCTTCATGTGCGGCAGGTTAACCCCCTTATGCTCCTTTAAGACCCCTCCCTCTATCACAGTTGCAACAAGTGAATCTTCATCCTTTCTTGTAACCTTGAGTTTCATGAGACCATCATCGAGCAGGATAATGTCCCCAACCTTTGCATCGTCAATCAACCAGGGGTAATCGATAAATATCGTCTTATCATCACCTTTCTCATCACCTTTCATTATGATAACTTCGGCGCCCTTCTCAAGCCTTACCTTTTCTCCTTTGAGCCGACCCACCCTTATCTTGATACCCTGTAAGTCCTGCAGTATGGCAACCTGCCTTTTCAGTTTCTTCGATACCTTCCTGATTCTGTTAATTACCTCGCCGTGGCTTGCATGATCGCCATGTGAAAAATTCAGCCTCGCTACATCCATACCCGCTTCGATGAGCTCTTCAAGCTGTTTTTCACTGGCCGTAGCTGGACCTATCGTACAAACAATCTTAGCCTTTCTCATGACCCCTCTTTAGATTTCTCGCGTTCAAACATGAGTCTTTGCTGAGAGGCGCCTTCTATCGCCTTTATAGCGATGTTTTGGACCTGAAGACCCGCTTCGTTCGCCTTTTGAGTCAATTGTTTTATCAAATCATCCTGTTCCTTGATCTTCGTTTCAAGCGCCGAAACCTTTTGCTGGTAAAGTTTCCTTTCCCCTTCGATCTCTTTCGATGCGAGCTCCGCCTCATGTTTATATGTAAAGGTAAGCCTTTCTGATACAGCCTTTTCTGCGTCTTTAACTGCCTTATCAAGTTCCTTCTGGAAGGACTCGACACGTGCTTTTAGCTCAGCAAATTCATTCTCTCTTGCAGATATCATCGCCTCACGTTCTGTAAATTCCTTTTCAAGGGCTGTCTTCTTTTCTGAAAGTGCCTTTTCGAGCGCATTCTTTTTTTCCTCGTATGCATCCGCTTCCTTTTTTCTTTTCAGTGTCAGATTGTAGGCATATTCTTCTTCTTCACGCTGGCGTTCCTTTTTTGTGAGCGCTTCGCGTTCCTTTTTCGCGGCTTCATATTCTTCCTGCTCTTTTTTCCAAAGTAGACGCTTTTGGGACATATCGCTTTCAAAGTCTTCTTTCTTGCGTTCCATTTCTGACTCGAAGGATGCCCGTTTTTCCTTTTGTGTCTCGACGAGCGTCATCAGGGTTTCAGCTTCTACCTTGATACTGTAAATATCTTCTATTGCCTTTGTTTCGATTTCTATAGCCTGCTGCAATTCTGTGAATTCCTTGTATTTTTTGATCATCTGCTCACCGAGGTCATCCATTGCTTTGATGATATCCAGCTTTAAGTCTGCAAGTTTTTTCACTATCTCCTCAATCGAGTGCATTGAGGCCTTTTTAACCGTCTCTTTCTCCTCAGTCTCCTTCTTTATCGCCTTAACATCCACCGACTTCTGTTCCTTCATCTTTTGAAGCATCTCGTTATATGCCTCGAGTATCTCCGTTTTTGTGCTTTTATCCGATATTGTCTTTGGCATAAAACCTCCCGAATCATTTTAAGATAACATCCTTATATTATTTCGTAATGATAAATACAAGAAGACCTAATTGCAAGACGAAAAGTAAAAAAATAAGACAAGATTCCAAATAAACACGAAATATAACGATAAAATGTAGAACGACACAAGAAAACACATGGATAGCAGGCATCATAAGCTGGCATCATCTCCGCTTGTTGTAAAAACTATGAATAACAGATCCAGGCGTTATGAAATATCCACCAGATCGATGCGGCTCTTCCAACGTGTATTCACCTTATCCTTTATAATTGCAAGTCCTTCATTACCAATTACATCAAGCGCCTCTTTGGCGGCCTTACGTGCCTCAATCATAATATCAATATCCTTCACCACATCCCCCACCCTGAAATCAGGTATACCTGACTGTCTTTGCCCCAACATCTCACCCGGCCCCCTTATCTTCATGTCTTCCTCGGCAATCTTGAAGCCGTCTGAGGTATCCTCCATCGTCTTCAGCCTCTTTGTCGCTATATCAGTTCTTTTTGTTGATGTGATAAGTATACATTTTGAGGCATGTGCACCTCGTCCCACCCTACCCCTCAATTGATGAAGCTGGGAGAGCCCGAATCTTTCGGCATGCTCTATCACAATCATCGTTGCGTTCGGTACATCAATGCCCACCTCGATAACGGTCGTACATACAAGTATGTCAATGTTTCCGTCCTTGAATCTTTCCATTACCCTTTCTTTCTCTTGGGGTTTCATTCTTCCGTGTATGAGCCCTATCTTATAAGAAGGAAAAGCTGTTTTTTGCAAATGAACAGCCATATCCTTTGCGTTTAAAAGCTCCATTTTGTCGGATTCGTCAACCAACGGATAGACGATAAAGACCTGTTTGCCATGCTTCAGCTCATCCTCCATCATCCTGTAGACGGCAGGCCTATTCTGTTCCAGATAAACCTTAGTCCATATCTTCTGCCGTCCCTTAGGCAGTTCATCGATGACAGATACATCGAGGTCACCGTAGATAACCATGGAGAGCGTGCGAGGAATCGGTGTAGCAGACATTACTAAGGTATGGGGGATGAATTTAGTTGTGAATTGCGATTTGCGATTTGCGATTTGAAAATCTTCAACAGCTTCTGTCGTTTCTTCCCCTTGACCCCTTGACTCCTTGACCCCTTGAACCCTGCCTTCTTCCATCTTGCCCCTATCTTTAAGCATTTTCCTCTGTAAAACACCAAAACGATGTTGCTCATCGATAATAACAAGGCCGAGTCTATGGAATTTCACATCCTTCTGAATAAGTGCATGCGTCCCGATGATTATTGATGTCCTGCCTTCTCTGATCTGTCGGAGAATATCCTTTCTCTGTTTACCCATATTTCCCCTCAGAAACGCTACAGAAACTCCCAGCCCATCAAAAAATCTGTGCACTGAAAGGTAATGCTGCTCGGCAAGTATCTCGGTAGGGGCCATAAATGCCACCTGACATTCATTATCAACGGCGATACAGGAGGCCATTACAGCGCATATCGTTTTGCCGCAGCCGACATCCCCCTGGATAAGCCTATTCATAGGCTCATCGAGAGCCATATCATGCTCAATTTCTCCGACAACCCTTTTTTGTGCATCAGTCAATTCGAAGGGAAGCCCCTCCCTAAACCGTCTATATAGGCAACCGTCTGTCTTAAAACGTATGCCCCTTCCCTGTTTTCTCTCCCTTTTTTTCAACAGTAACGCGGCCTGAAAGAGAAAATATTCTTCGAATATCAATCGTTCGATATTCGATATTCGATATTCGATATTCGAGAATCCATCATCTGGAAAGTGGAGCCCCCTAAATGCCTCACCAAGGGGAACCAAACCGTAAATCCTCTCAGTACTCTCAGGGACAACGCTCTGAATTTGTCCACCGAAGCTTTCAAATGCCTCTTTTATTATATTCCTCAGGACACCCTGCTTGACGCCCTCAATTTCAGAATAAATAGGCATGATGGTTTTATGGCTTTTCACATCATCTTCATCGTCTATAATCGTAACATCAGGGTGTATCATCTGAAGCTGCGCTCCAAAACTTTTCACTTCGCCTGACAGCAGCAAAAGATTGCCCTTCCTGCAAATACTCTTCAAATAATGCCTGTTCCACTGAAACCATTTAATCGATAAAAGACCTGTGCTGTCTTCGACAATCGCCTCAAAGGCCTTTCTCCGCGAATGTCTGAAAAACAAGGATTTATAAGCAGTTACAGTCCCAACTACCGATACCTTTTCTCCCTCTTTTACATCACATATATTGCATGTATCCCTCCTATCTTCATATCTGATAGGCAAAAAGTAAAATAAGTCCTCTACCGTCTTTATCCCTTTTTTTTCAAATTTGGCGGCAATCTTTGAACCAATGCCTTTAATATCTTTTATGGGAATATTATTCACATCTTCCTTCTTTTTATGTATCTTTTTGCCATTTTCATTTTCCCGATTCATTTTACAATTATGTTATATAAATACCAAGAACGAAAACGAAAAATAGACGTGCTCAAATAGCATGTTGAAAAAACATTGAACAGTTTTTAAAAACACACAGGAGGTTAACATGGAAACCTTAAAAAGCATTGTAGTAGGGGAAACCAGTATAAATGTCATAAAGGGTGATTTAACAGAAAGCGATGTTGATGCCATAGTTAATGCAGCAAACTCTTATCTCCAGCATGGTGGTGGAGTGGCCGGTGCCATTGTTAGAAAAGGCGGCAACATAATCCAGGAGGAAAGCGACAGGATTGGTTTTGTCCCTGTCGGTGATTGTGCAATGACTTCTGCCGGTAGATTGAAGGCACATTATGTGATTCACGCAGTAGGTCCCCGCTGGGGTGAGGGCGATGAAGAAAATAAATTGAGAAACGCTGTAAACAATATACTGAATCTCTCAGACAAGAAAGGTTTCAGGGCAATTTCCATGCCTGCCATAAGCGCCGGAATATTTGGTTTTCCTAAGAATCGCTGTGCTCAGATTATGGTAAACGAAACGGTTAATTTTCTAAAAGCAAACAAAGAAACTTCCTTAAAGGAAATAAATTTTTTTCTTATAGATGAAGACATAATAGGGTTTTTTAATGATGCATTACAAGCACAAGAAAAATAAAACATTTTGCATCTGACATCAAGTATTCAGCATCCAGGATAGGCAGTACAGGAGCTAAGCATGTGCGGGATTTTTGGAGTATTTCATCACAAAGAGGCCGCTAATTTGACATATCTCGGGCTGCATGCACTGCAGCACAGGGGTCAGGAAAGTGCAGGCATCGTAAGCACAAACGGCACGAGCATGGCAGTCCACAAGGCAATGGGCCATGTATCTGATATTTTCGACGAGCATGTATTGAAAAAGATTAAAGGCACTTCAGCAATCGGACATGTAAGGTATTCCACCGCAGGGTCGAGCCACATTGTAAGCGCGCAGCCATTAGCGGTTGAATATTCAAAAGGCTTTCTTTCTGTTGCGCATAATGGAAATCTAACCAATGCAAAAATGATAAAAGAAGAGCTTGAACACTATGGTTCTATATTTCAGTCAAACACAGACACCGAGGTCATTATACACCTTATAGCGCTTTCACACGAATATACAACCATTGACAGGCTGGTCAGCGCCTTAAAAAGGGTCGAAGGTTCATACTCCCTGCTTATCATGACAAACAGGGAGCTAATAGCCGCTCGGGACCCCTATGGATTCAGGCCCCTCGTCCTTGGCAAACTCAAAAATGCCACTGTCGTGTCGAGCGAAACATGCGCATTTGACCTTATCGAGGCCGACTATATACGTGAAGTTGAGCCAGGCGAAATCGTCCATATAAGTCGGGATGGGATTAAATCGTACAAACCCTTCAAAAAGGCACCACCGCGTCATTGCATATTTGAATATGTCTATTTTGCAAGACCCGACAGTTATATGTTCGGAAGAACCGTATATTCGGTAAGAAAGGCGTTCGGCAGAGAACTGGCAAAAGAAACATCTATCGATGCAGACATGGTCATACCTATCCCCGATTCTGGTATCGGCGCCGCCATCGGCTATGCTCAAGAGACAGGCATACCCTTCGAACTCGGTCTCATAAGGAATCACTATGTGGGAAGAACCTTCATAGAACCTGAAGAATCCATAAGGCATTTCGGGGTGAAATTAAAGCTCAATGCAATTCACGATGTTGTAAGAGGCAAAAGGATCGTTGTTATAGACGACTCAATTGTGAGGGCAACAACGGGAAGAAAGATCATCAAGATGCTCCGTCAATATGGTGCAAAAGAGATACATTTCAGGGTAAGTTCTCCTCCCACAACCCACCCCTGTTTCTACGGTATTGATACACCATCAAGAAAAGAACTGATCGCATCTTCACACACAATCGAGGAAACGAACAAATACCTCGGCTCAGACACCTTAAGATACATAAGTATCGACGGCATGAAAAGGGCAATCGGCGAAAACGAGGATTTTTTCGATTATTCTTTCTGCGATGCCTGTTTTTCAGGGGATTATCCATTAAGATTCCCCAGGGGTATGGAGCTTGAACAGATGGAGCTGTTCGTACAAAGATAAATGCAGTTTTTAATTTTGAATGTTGAGTTTTGAATTGTAAAATACTATTCTGTTTAACAATCACAATAAAAGGGAGAAGTACACATGAACGAACGTGCAAAATTGTTGAAACTATTGAAAGAATTATCGTACGAAGAAGGGGACTTTGTGCTTACAAGCGGCAAGCGAAGTACATTTTACATAGATTGTAAAGAAACGACCCTTAATCCCGAAGGTATGCACCTTGTCGGGAACATCATGTACGAAATGGTAAAAGAAATAAAGGGGATCGATGCGGTAGGAGGGGTCAGTATAGGTGGGGATCCGCTTGTATGCGCAGTTGTTCTGGAAGCCTACAAACGGAATGACAATTTGAAGGGATTTTTCATCAGGAAGGAGCCCAAAGGCCACGGTTCAAACCTCTGGGTGGAGGGCGGGAAAAACCTGCAAAAAGGTATGAATGTCGTGATACTCGAAGATGTAGTCACAACGGGGGGTTCATCGTTAAAGGCTATCGATGTTACTGAAAAGGCAGGTTATAACGTAAAAGGCACCATAGCGATACTCGACAGACTCGAAGGGGGTAAAGAAGCAATAGAATCAAAGGGGTATATGTTTAAATCGATATTCAACCTTAACGATTTGAGATAAGTTGCTATGAAGATTAATACCTGTAGAACGCTAAATTCAAAGCATCACATTCTAAACAAACCCAAAGTTTTAATATTCCAAACTTTTAATTCCATATAGGGTTTTAGTGTTTTGAATATTTGAGCTCGTTTAGGATTCAGGGTTTGGCGCTTAGAGCTTAGCCAACTGTGGAAAATATATGCAAAAGCAGCTCTTTTCTGCCGTAGCCGCTTTTTGCAGAAAAGATGAATACATTGTCCTTACCGAACATCTCTGCAAATTGTGTCTTTTTGAGTGCAAGCTCATTTCTTGTTACCTTATCTGTTTTGGTAACAACAAATGAATAGGGTAGTCTGTTGGCTTCGAGCCAATCAATCAACATATCATCAAGTGCATCGAAGTCACGCCTTACATCAAACAGCCAAAGAAGCCTTTTGATATTACGGTTTTCAAGTATATAACGCTCGATCATCTCCTGCCAGCCCCGATACATCGATTTCGATACCTTCGAATACCCAAACCCTGGGAAATCCGATATATAAAAAGACCTTTTTGCGTTTTTGAATTCATAATCAATCTTGTATATGTTGATTGACCTTGTCCTGCCAGGCGTTGAACTCGTCCTTGCAATCTTTTGCATTACAAGCCGGTTTATCATGGAAGATTTGCCCACATTAGACCTGCCTATGAATGCAATCTCGGACAAAGGGCTTAAGCCTCTGTTATCGTATGCCTCAATACTCTTAATAAAGGTTGATTTTGTTATCTTCATGACCGCATCATGAAAAATCAGCTATCCTGTATCTTGTATATAGCTATAGAGTATTCTTTAAACTGCTCAAGCTGAGGAAGAAAAACCTTTTTAAATTTCCTTTGATCAAGACTCTCTATAAAACCTGGCATCGATACATTTACCGTCCTCTCATCGACCATTATAAAATCAGCATTGTTTTCTTTAATAAACCGTTCAAACGTTTTATAGTCAGACATTGCAGGGATAGTTACAAATTCTGCACCTGTATAAAAAGCAACCCTGAGAAGCGAGTGTTCTCCGGCAAATCTGGCTTTGGAATATCCAAGACCTTTCAGATACATGCCTGCCCTTTTAAGTTCGATTTTATCCTTTCCTGATGGAGAAAGCGTATTGGGCAACAAAATAGCAAGGATTAAAACAAAAAGCATCAGCGCGGCATACCTTGAGAAGGGTGCTATGTTTTTTAATTTTTCGTTTCCAAAATGTAAAATCCGTTCCTTTAATTCAAAAAAACCTATTGAAGCCCATAAAAGCGCGGGTATGCTTATTAGAAGTCCGTGTCTTGTACTGAGATAACACGTTTTGACCATATAGACATAAATGCTTAGAAAAAATACAAGCATCCAGATCAGAATCGGTATTTCACCTTTATTGTATGGTATGTATCTCCTCTTTATTACACCGAAAAGAAAAAGTATAAAAAATACCAGATGCAAAGATTTTGCGAATTTATATACCGCCTCTGAAAAATAGATCTCATATTTATGTCTTTCAGCCATATCGTAAAATGTTCTGAAACGATAAGAGGTTATGTTGATCACCTCCTGTTTCAGTTCAAGGTCTTGCTCAACATCATGTGTCAATATAAGACGGGGCAATTTCTCGCCTATAAGACCAAAATCCCATTTACCTAGATTATTCTTAAGTACAATAAGAAATGGGGAGGCAATAAGTGGAAAAGAAATGATAAATACGAACATCATTGCGAATAGGCTCTTCAATTGTATCTTGCCGTCAAAATAATGCCACACCATCCAAAGTAATATAACCAAAATAAGTGCAGCCCCATCAAGCCTTGTAAAAGATGCCAGCACAACAAACATGGCGGCAAGCATAAGGGACAACAACCTCTTTTGAGCAATACCCCTCCAGGCAAAATATAGCGAAGATATGGAAAAACACCAAAAAACAGGCTCTCTAAGCACATCCGTCGAATATTCAACAAGCCTGGGGCTGATGATATAAAACAGTGAGGCTATTGCGGCAATGCGACTGTCTATGAGCAATCTGATAAGAAGAAAAAAAGGTATGATCGCAATTGAACCAAATACAACCGAGACCAATCTCCCCGCAGTTTCCCAATCGTGAAAAACCTTTTGAAACAATACAATAATAAAGGGGAATAGATTGAAAAAACTCGATTCGGATATTTTACTGAAGTTACCAGATGCGATTAATCTCGCATTTTCTATATATCTAACCCCATCCGGTGTAATGATCTGTGCCGTCATTACACCATAAAGCCTTACGACCACTGCTAGAATCGTAAGGCCTATAAGCAAGAGGACTATATTCTTATCCCCTGAAAACCTTTTTATCCCATCAACCATTTTTTTTCGCTTCATTTATGGCTTTCCATCGCAGGAACCCTTGAACTCGGGCATCGTGGCACATTTATCAGCGCTTATGCCTTCCTGCTTAAAAACCTTGACAAGCGTCATCCAGAGAATCTTCATATCAAGCCAGAAACTTCGGTTATCGACATACCACACATCAAGTCTGAACCTTTCCTCCCACGTAATTGCATTCCGACCGTTCACCTGCGCCCAACCCGTAATACCAGGTTTTAAATCATGACGTCTCGCCTGTTCTGGAGAATACCTCGGCAGATAATCCATGAGAAGTGGTCTCGGACCCACGATACTCATATCGCCTTTGAGCACATTCCAAAATTCTGGCAGCTCATCGATGCTTGTCTTACGCAATATCCTTCCTAAATGGGTCAATCGTTCTCCATCGTCCTCAACGGATGACTTTAGAGGGTCAGGCATCCTCATGGTTCTGAACTTTATAATATCAAATGGTTTCCCTTTATATCCGGGTCTTTTCTGGATAAAAAATATAGGGCTGCCCATGGAAAGACGAATCATAACTGCTGCAATGAACATAACGGGCAAAAGCAGTATTAGTCCTATCAGCGAAACAAAAATATCAAAACACCTTTTAATAATCACCACCAAACAAACTAATTGAAGTCACTGATGCTTTTCCTGATCTGCTCAAGCCTTTTCTCTCTGTCGGATACATCTACAAGCCCTTTTTCAATAATATAATGGGATACAAGAAGGTTTGCCAGGTATTCACCTTTTTTGCTCCAATGCTTGTCCAATCTCATATAGAGGTCCTTTTCCGGGTCAAGAAACGTTGATGTCCCCTTCCTTGCATATTTCCGGAACGGTTCGAGCAAATCGATATAAAGGATATTCTCTTTTTGAAAAAACTCACCGAGGAAACGATTGGGCTGTTCAAGGTCAATATTCTTGTTTTTGATGAAATACGGATACACCTGCTCCTTTGCCGGAATAACGACCACGAGCAGACTTGCCCCGTTTTTATCTGCAAGCAGCTTGAAATTCCGGAGGTTTTCGAAATGTATTTCCCATGCCCTTTTAAGCCATGGGAAATCTTTCAGCGGATAGAATTCAAGCATATCCGTTTCGAGAGGCATGGATTTCCTGTTTTGCTTCAATGCCTTGGCTTTGATGTTTGCAACAGCGGATTTTATTTGGCTTGCAGCGTGCCGTATCCTTTCGGATAAAACTGAATTGTCGGTTATCCAGCACTTAAGTTTCCTTAAAAACGAACTGCATGCAGAACACTCGTCATATTTACTGCATATCACCTTCTTTTCATATGACAGTGCATGCCTTTCTAAGCTGGCGTCATCTTTTTCCTCAACCGTTCCCGTTTTATAGTCGACGATCTTTCTCTTTTCTACAAGAAAACCATTTTTTTCAACAAATGGCGGGAAACGGTAATCATCGTCGAGGTCATTGAGAAAATAACCAACTATAATGAGTTTCGGAGAATGCTTGATTTTGTCGATAATCTTCTCTGCCTTGATCAATTCCTGTCTTGTTCCATATCCCGAAACTCCGCATTTTAAAACCCTCATCCCGATATCATCTTCAAGGAGTGTTCCCCATTTGTTTTCAAATGAAGAAAACTGATGTGTAAAACTGTCTCCCACGAGAAGTATATAGTCCTTTTCTTGTTTGTATGGTTTATCAAAACAACCGAGTTCATTTGACCATATATTGATATAGTATTTGCCCTCATGGTGGATTCTTCTTGTTGGGCAATTCTCCGCAATGTCGAAGCCTGCTATAGCATCATGTTTATAGTAGTATCGGAGCTGACGTGCACCGAGATGTTTCTTGTAATCGGTAAGCCTGAGAATGCCCTCTGCAATACTTAAGACTATGATGATCGTTAACAGGGCGAGCGCTATGTTAATTGCATATTTTTTAAACCGGCTCATGTGTGGTTCCTTCCTTTTTAAAAAAGCTGCTTTATCATTTAAAAAAACAAAGACTTGTAATAATCTGCAAAAGCCTTTGTGACACGTTCTTTTGAGAATTTTTCAGATGTTCTGATACGAGCATTTTGCCCCATTATCTTTCTTATATCAGGTTTTTCAATCATTTCGGTCATTTTTGATATTAATTCATCCACATTCCCCGGATGGTAAAAAAGCCCTGTGATGCCTTCTTCAATCGTTTCTGTAACACCGTAAATGCGTGTACCGATTGACGGAATGCCTGCAGATGCCGCCTGTATAATCACAACACCGAATCCTTCCCTGTAAGATGGAAGACAGAATGCGTCCGCAGCCGCAAAATATGCCTCTGGCACATCCGTATAACCCACAACATGCAACTTCTGCAGACATGGAGCACATATGGATTCAATCTGTTCCTTCATATTCTGTTCGTCAGGTCCGACAATTAAAAGATGGACATCGTTGTATTTTTCGCAGATTTGTCTGAAGGAAACGGCAAGGTCAAAAAGCCCCTTGTCACGGTTCAGTCTGCCAAGATACAGAAAAACAGCATCGGATTCCTGTATGCCGAGCTGTCTTCTTATTTTCTCTCTTGCCTTCGGGTTCGGTGAAAACTTATCTGTATCAACGCCGCAAATAGAACCGTCTGCAATGACACTCGATTTGTCCGCATTAAAAACGCCCTGCTTAATAAGAAAATCCCTCTGCGAATAGCTGTCGACAAGTATGTGGGTTGCACATGCCGCAAGCAATTTGTCCATGGATTTAAGAAGCCATCTTGTAAGCCCTTTCTTTGTTGCCCATACCTGACCTGTGAATGTGTGAATCCTTATGGGTATGTGTGCAAAAACCCCTGCAAGCATGGACAAGAGCCCGGCCTTAGGGGTAACCGAATGGACTGCATCAAATTTTCCAATCCCAAACTCCCTGTAAAGCTTGCAAAGTGCCTTGACATCGGTAACCGGTGATATCTTCCTTTTGATATCTACACGAATGACAGGGATTTTTATGCCGAATGGTTCTAAGAAGTGTTTATTGTTTGTGTTCAGAACTACACAAACATCAAAGTATGGCTCAATAGCCTTGATATGGTCGATTAAAAATGCCTTTACGGTAATTTCCGCTGAAACAACGAAACAGACCTTCGGTTTTTCTAAGTTTTTTTCAGGCAATCCGGCAATCCGGCGATACGGGAATATTATAGCTATGCATGTTACAATCCCGGAACCTTTGTATGTTTTATCTGTTCTATAATGCTGTCTGCACGGGTTCTTTCTTCTTCATTGAGTTTTCTGTTACGCATATTTACCAGAATATCATGTGAATTAACAGAAGCAAATATCTGATATGCCAAGCCTTTTAGAAATGATTCTGCCAATAGTTGCATGGTTTGGCGTTTGCCTACATATTTAGGGCCGTATGTTCTTATAATCTTTCTTACTGTCTTTCGGCTTTGCAAGTGATTTTTTACATTAACAAGCCCCTCTCTTACAAAGTAAAGCGGTTCTTTAATCCTTGCAAACATTGATGTTTTATAGGTTCTGCACCAAAGCTCGCAGTCTTCTGCGCGTATGTATCCTGTATCATACGGATTATTCTGAAACCATGAGGTTTTGCCCAAAACCGTTGCATGGTGAAAAAACCTTCCGCTCAAAAGCGTTGATGGACTAAAATCAATTTCACCGGTGTCTCTAACGCCTATAGCCCTGCCTTTTTGATCCATCGAACACATGAGTGTATCGACAACGTCTATCCGCTCATTAGCCCTTAAGAATTCCACCTGTTTTTTTAGACGTTCCGGATGCATCATATCATCTGCATCCATCCTTGCATAATATCTGCCGGTGGATATCTGGGTCATAAGGTTTAATGCCGGTACGAAACCCTTCTTCTCTTTTTCCCTGTAAATACGAACACGCGGGTCTCTGACGGCTTGAACGATTTCAAAAGATCCGTCATTTGAATTATCATCAACAATAATCAACTCCCAATCCTGAAAGGATTGGGCAAATATAGAACGAAGCGCATCTAAAAGCGTATCGGCATTATTGTAGAATGTAAGCCCTATGGAAACTTCAGGACTCATTTTTCGTTTTACGCACCTTCATTTACCTTTCATGAACTGTTGCCATGTCTCGAAAAGCGATGTTTCAATGTCAACAATTGGTTCATAACCGAAGGCGTTGTGTGCCTTTGCGTAACTACCAAAGGAAATATCAATATCCGGAATCCTGACCAGAGCAGGGTCGTGTTCAATCTCCACAGGTAAGTTTGAGAATTCTGCAATTACCTCGACAATCCTTTTAACAGAATATGATTTGCCGGAACATATGTTGAAAACCTCTCCCCAAAAATTACCCTGCGCCATTTTAACATAGGCGTCAACAGCGTCGTTTACATCTACGAAATCCCTTTCGGTATTGAGGTTGCCCATCCTTATAACCAGCTTGTTATCTTTACGGTTGAGCGAATCCCTTATTCGCTTTAAAATTGCACCCACGACCAATGTAGAAGGAATGCCCGGCCCGATTATATTAAAAGGTCTTGCCGCTACAATATTCAGCCGTTCTTTCTGAACATAATTTTGTCCGGCAAGCACCATAGCGTGTTTACTTATCCCGTAAGCGCTGAAAGGTCGGCAGGGCTTATTTTCTGTAAGAGGAAAATCACCTGGTTCAGCAAAGCCGTATTCAGCACTGGAGCCAATAAATACAACGGATGCATCAGATATATATTTGCGAACCAATTCCATTAAAATCAGGCTGCCCATAAAGTTTATTCTGTACACATTGTACAGATCATCGCCAATCACCCCTGCAAGATGGAATATTGTATCCGGCTTGCATTTTTTCAAGACATGCTCCGATTGTTCCTTATTGCAGATGTCGACTCTGAAATATTCATCTATATCAAGACCATGAGCTTGTTTATCGACAACATCCACGCCAATGATGCGTATACCATCGTGCATGCGAAGCCTTCTGACAAGGTGTCTGGCACAAAAACCCAAAACGCCTGTTATAAGAACAGTTTTCATATCCTTTTATGGTTTCCGGGAAGAAAGTTTTCAGGATTTGCTACAAAATCTGCACTGGCCTGCTCATAGTCTTCAAACCTACCGATATCCTGCCAGTAACAGTTTGTATCAAAACATAAAACCCTTTTGCCTGCACGTTGTAAGGCTGTCATCAGATCGGGAATATCGAATTTGCCTTCATGTGGTATAAAGGCGAGACTTTCTGATGAAAGTACATTGATGCCCATGCTTACATTGTATTCGAGCACAGGTTTTTCGCGATACTCTTCGAGAAGACCTTCGTCTGACTTTACAATGACCCCATAATCTATATGAGCCTTGCGCTGGGTTACAGCAATAGTCCCCCATGCTTCATTTTCTGCATGATATGCTAAGATTTTTTTATAATCAATCGTTGTCAGTATGTCGCCGTTCATAACGACCAGATGTTTCTCGGGGTTTTTCAGCATCCTCAAGGAACCAGCCGTTCCCAATGGTTCTTCCTCGATGTAGTATTCTATGTTTACGCCCCAGCTCGAACCATCACCAAAGGTTGCGATAAAAAGCTGAGCCATATATCCAAGCATTATTGCCACCCGGTTGATGCCAGCTGCGGCAATCTGCCTTATAACAACCTCTATTATCGGAAGCTCGCCTATGGGCAGTAGAGGCTTGGGAATAACCATTGTAAATGGTTTCAGTCTTACCCCCTTTCCTCCTGCCAGTATAACAGCCATCATAGTTTCAATACCCCGTTTTTGAATACACTTGTTTATTGAAATTCTTAAGATACATGTACCTAAATGCTGTTGAAGATTGTCTGCATCCTGTGGAAATAGGTGTGGTTTGCCATTACCCTCTCGTGTCCAGCCTTTGCAATCTTGTTTCGTGTAGCTGGATCGTTTATAAGCTCCATGACTATTTCGGCGCCCTCTGAAGGCGTTTTAAATGCGATAACCTCCTCGCCGGGAATCAATAATTCTTCCATACCAGGCACATAATCAGTCAGCTGTAAGCCGCCGCTTGCAGGTATTTCGAAAGCGCGCGAGTTAAGCCCTGCCTGTTTTGTCTGAGGATGGTGAGAATTCAGCGAAACAGCAGCTGACTGATAAGCCCTGTTGACGTCCTCAATAGGAAGATATTCACCGCGTACAATATCCTGGATATTTTTTATGCCAGCGCTTTTTAAAAACTCTGTCCAGCCTCCTCCCCATATTGCAACACCGGGTATATTGAGAAAAGGTGCTATCAAGTCGCCGCGTGCCTTATAGAAGGATGCAATAAGACACACATTGCTTGCAAAGCGCTCTTTTTTTTCAAGAGTGAGTTGTTCGGGATGATACTGTTCTGGATCAGCCGCACAGGGCAGGAACACAATCTTTTTTGCGCCTTGCCTTTTTAGAGGCTCAAAATATGCATAATCAAATACAAATATCCGGTCGTAATGCGGTACACAACGGGGGAATATCAGCCATTTATGTTTTTCGTTTTGCAAAATAGGATTATCTACCCACCAGTTCACAACCACAGGCCTGCTTTTCAATCTTTTCAATTTATCAAGCGTCTTTGGTAAGATAATTTCACCTTTTAAAACTATTACGAGCTCGGGCTGAAATGATTCTGCTGATTTTATAAGGTTCCTGTCTATTTCCCTCCCCATAAGCAAAAACCAGAACATTTGACGAATCGGCAACGGCAGCGATAGGCTAAAAAAGGATGTAACTCGTTTCGCAACATCCTTAGAAGACGTTCGCGTGTAGTAAAAAACCTCTACCAGACTGTCATGCTGGTTTAGCGCCCTTATCACGGATTCTGTCCATCCGCCAAACCAGTAAGGACCAACAACCAATATACGCACTTTTCAGTTTACCCCTTAAAATTGTAGGTTTTTTCGTTGTCTTTCATGCGCCTTAATCCTTCTTTCAAAGACAAGGGTTTTACGCCAAGCTCACATTCAATCTTTGTTGTATCAAATGATGTATCCCTTGGTCTTGGAACCAGATAGTCAAAAAACGTATCTGGTACAGGGTTTATAAGTTTGCTTTCAAGCCCGAAAACATCAGCTGTTATGAGTGCAAATTCATACAGCGATACATGGTCATTGCCGGCAACGTGAAAAATACCATCCGCATTCTTTTCTATAACTGCATAAACGGCCTCAGCACAGGAAATAGAACAAAGAGGCTTACTGTAAACATTATCAACGACATTAATGTTTTTCCCTTCTCTTAACTGTTCTACCCACGTTGTTACCAGATTGCCCCTCTCCCCGGGATAAGGCCAGCCGTACATGAGGATAGGACGAACAATTGTCCAGCGTATATTGCTCTTCATGACAACATTTTCAGCGTCGACCTTCAACTGACCATAATAATTTATAGGGTTTGTCTCATCCGTTTCTCTGTATAAGGGAGATGTGCCGTCGAAGACTGCGTTTGAAGATATGTATACAAGACGGCTTTTCCATTTTTCACACAATTTGGAGACTATCTCGGTACCGCCAACATTTACATTTTTTGAAAATTCTCTGTTTTGTTCAGCAAAATCCACGCTACCGACTGCAGCGGCATGAACAACCACATCGGGGTTAGCCAATTTAAATACATTTTCCATTGCGTCAAAATTTGTTACGTTTATTGCGTGAATGTCGGCGTTCAGTGGTTTTTTTAAGTGACGTCCTGGATAATATATACCGAATATTTTTGTTCCATCAATTGGTATATTTTGCAACGAATAACCCAAAAGGCCCGTAATGCCCGTATATAATATCCTCATATATCCTCTTTTCCACATAAATTTAGCATAAAAACCACCCCTAATGTCTCGTCAGAAGCTCAGCCCATTTATTCAACGAAGGGTCCAAGTCCCAGTATGATTTTACAAATTTTCGGTATTCGTCTGTGCTTTTTAAAACATGCCCGGAAAATATTCTACTGACCGTATTACTTAATTCTTCAGGAGTTGTAACCTTATGGTAAAAATCCTCAAATCCAACAACAGGGCTAATGCATACGGCATCAGGGAAAAATGGAACTATAACTTCGCAACCATAAGCCATTGCTTCAATAGCCACAACACCAGTTGGTGTCAGAACAGACCAGGCTTGTCCAAGGTATTCTGATATGTTACCGTGGTAAATATTATATCCTGTCCTGTTTATATCGATTTTAAGCTCATTGAATAAATCTTCAAAGGGCATTGCTGGATGCGCCTTAAACCATATATTAAATTTATCAACTTTAGGAAAAGCTCCATACACCAATGAGATTAATTCTTTTGATGCATTTCTGTCATAAGAACCTGCAACCAGTAAGACAGGTATACCCTTGCGATTTGTATCAGCCGATGAAAGAATTTTATTTATATACATGTATCTAACACTCTCCAAAATTGTTAGATTTGGATAACCAGTTTTACTTAAAATAGAGTATTCGGCTTGACCATTGCAGGCAAATACATCCGGCAACGGCATGTCTACCATCCTGCCATTGCTGGCACCTATCTCTTCCTTATCATAGAAATATTGAAATTCATTCCTTGAAATTGCACTGTGTTGGAACCCGATTGTCCTTATGTTTCTATTGAATTTTTTAGCGGCTGCATTCAGGGATTTTTCCCAAGCTTGCATTTCGCAATAGTAGAGACAATCATTTATATCATTTATATTTTTAAATAAATTGTTAAAAGCAACTGCATCTATAATGCCTTGCATTCCGGTAGGTCCAAAAAATGATCGAAAAAATAATGACTTCATAACAGATTTGTTTTCCAAACCGATAGGGCTTGATAGCAAGGAAGACATCTTGTTGAAATAAATAAAAAAAGTGCTTAGCAGGATATGTTTCAACCATATATAAAAGACGTTTATAGAGTCCTTAATTTTAACAAATTCCTCCAGCATATAACATTTTTCTCCGCATTTAGCGAATTTGCCTGCCAGATGGAGGGCATTATTAAAGGTATATCCATTAATCGGGGTATATATGAGTAGCCATAAGACCGGGATGTTAATCTTCTTCAATTTATTTTGAAGAGCTGAAGCATACTTATTTATGAATATTCCGCCTTCTGCAGCATCCTTATCAATTGCAGGGAAATAAGTTGCAAAAAGCAAAGAGTTTTGGTGCGGAAAGCGTTTAGAGTATGACCCTAAATATATACGAGCAAAAACACCTCTAAGAAAGAACCTTGTATAATAAGATAGTCCAAGCAAAACATTGCCCAGAAAGCCAGCATCGTCTCTTGGCAACCCCATGAGAAACCTCATTTTACTTAATAAATTTGCATTAACCCTTTTTGTTTTAATATTAAAATTATTGTTGACAGCAATAATAGCATTTCTAAGAGACCTGTCGGTGGCGCTCAAAAAGCAGAGTTTGTATTGATTATTGGTTATTACCTTTTTTATTGCATTGACTTGTGCTATTTTAAGGAATGCATTTGTTTTCCAAGTATTTTTCTCAGAAAGCAGGCTAAGCCACCACGAACTAATATTAAATTTCGGTATTAAAAACCATTCTTTTAATTTCTTTTTACCAACCTTCGATTCTCCTAACCGCATAGACCATTCTACTATCTTGTCACGCAAGTTAATTATCTCAGCATCTATCATCTCTGCTGAATTTAATATAGAAATCTTGCAAACAGATTGTGAAACAAATGCACTTTTTACTTTATTTATAATCTCCATATCATATGTCAGAGGAAAAAGGACTGCTTCGTCTATTGCACCGTACTTACCCTTTAAATAAAAATCTCCTGACTTTTTGCTGCTGTCAAAGATATATAAAATTTTCATGTTGGTAATCTTTATATTAGCGTTTTACGCCACTTCGGGGCGCTATGTGTGAGACTAACTTATGCTATTGAGATTAAGTCAGTCAGAAGAAATTTGTTCGTTTGGATATATTTGAAATTAAATAATGTTATGCTGCAAAAGATGATTTCCAGCGTTCACTTTAAAAGTATGTTCATTATAGGTAGCAGAGTAATTGATTACACCGCCGGCAGCCGCAACCAATGCTAGTCCAGCAGCAACGTCCCAAATTTTGATGTCATTTTCGCGGTAGTAATCTCCTCTTCCGCATGCTACATATGCAAGCGATAATGCAGCTGAACCCAAAAGCCTTACCTTTTTGTATTCCATTACGTCTTCTACAAACTCCATTAGAGGCTCTTTCGAAAAATTTGTGCTGACTGGAAAACCTGTGAACAAGACCGCTTTAGACTTTTCTTTTATGCTGCTTACTTTTATTGGATGGTTGTTAAGCCATGCACCTTGATTTGTTATACCTGTAAATACCTCATTTTTATTAAAATCATAGACTACTCCGGCCAACGGCTCCATGCCTTTCCAAAGTGCTATAGAAATGCAGCATATCGGTATACCTCGGGAAAAATTTAAGCTCCCATCAAGCGGATCAACAATGAAACAATAGCGATCATCTTTCAGCCCTTCTTGCAACAAACAACTTTCTTCGGATAATATTGGATAATCGTATATCCTCGACAAGCTTTCTATTATAAAAGCCTCTATTCTTGTGTCAGCTTTAATTTTAACGTCATGAAGTAAATCCGTTGTTACCTCCATGCTACTGTTTAAATCCTGGAAAACATCTTTCGCTGCGTTTTTAGCTGTTTCGACGGCAAATTGAAGGAAGTTGTAAATATCTTTATGTTCCATGAGCTTACCCGTTAGTATTTAGTGCTTTGATAAGGTTTTCAACTGCTTCCATTTCCATTGAGCTGCGACATTGAACAGTGTATGAACCAATATGAGGTGTCAGAATCACCTGTTCATAATCACACAAAACACCATTATATGGTTCGTTGCCAAAGGTATCCAGCCATGCACCTGCTACTTTTCCATTATCCAATGCTTCTTTAAGCGCTTCCTCGTTAATAATGCTACCCCTTGCTGCATTGAGTATGTAAACACCTTGTTTCATCAAATCAAATTCTTGTTTATCTAACAGACAATCCTCTCCACTTGAATGCAGCGTGATAATATCGGCCTCTTTTAATACCTCTTCTATACCAACAATAGGGACATTATCGACCACGCCTGATAAAAGAGGGTCTACTGCAATGATTTTTGCACCAAATATTGACAGTAATCGGCCAACCCTTCTTCCGATGTTACCAAATCCAATTATACCAACGCATGACCCAGTAAGCTCTTTTCCTATTCTTTTTGACCACTCTTTTTTATGAAGTGAATTGTTCATCTGTGGAACCTGCCGGATTAGATTGAGCAAACAGCCCAATGTAAGCTCCGCTACCGCCGTTGTGGGGCCAAGAGGGGTATTTGTGACTGTTATTCCCATCTCCTTAGCTGCCAGAAGGTCAACGTTTGAAAGGCCTGATCCACACCGAGATATAACCTTAAGGTCAGATTTTTCTAATACCTTCCGAGTTAATGGTTCAAGACCTGCTATCAGACCTGTTACCCCTGGAAGGAGAGAGAGCAGTTCTTCTTCTGTCAGCTTTCTTTTGTAAGGATTATCTATAACATTGAAGTTGTTTTGTACTAACTTGTTATAAGGGGCTTTGTCTAATTCTGCAAAGCTTGATGGCCCCAGCAATACCTTTATTCCAGTTTTCATTTTTGACTTTATCCCCCTGTATTTATTGTAACTTTTTATTATAGTCTTCTACACGCTTTTTACGAAAACATTTTTTGAATAGAATTTATTGTCAAAGGATCGATAAATCTCTCCACACTATATAGGATGTTATCATGTGATCAATAATAAGGTGGATGTCTTCAACAGGGCCGTATTCTCCTTTATTTGCCTCAACGTGGACTACGAAGTCACATAAAGTTTTCAATCTACCGCCGTCAAACCCTACAAAACCTATTGTGATACCGCCCAAAGATTTGACTAATTTTACAGCTTCTATTACATTCGGGCTATTTCCGCTTGCCGAAATAGCAACTAAAATATCATCTTTTTTAAAAAGGTTATCCAGTTGACCCGTAAAAATTTTTTCATAACCATAGTCATTTCCCATTGCCGTAATAAACGGTACATTATCGGTTAAGCTTAGTGTCCGAAAATGCTTATTTCCAGATTTTCTCCCAACTTCTCCCAAATCCTGAGCAAAATGAGAGGCCGTTGCCGCGCTGCCACCGTTACCTATAAAAAAAATAGTTGAACCTCTGTTGCGAGCCTCACTGAAGCAATCAATTATCTTTCCTACATTGTCATAATTTAATCTGGATAGCAGATTGTATAAATAATCGCCATACTTTCTTAAATTATCTGAAGCATTAAAGCCTTGTTCAAATGTCATTTTAGAGTTCAATATTTCCTCCTAATCTAAGTGTATCAAGTTATTCGGGGTACTCGATATTATAGGTTTCTCTCCATTCAGGATCGGCATAATAGATTTGATAGACTATTTTCATTGTAGCGAGTGCTTCCGCGCTGTTGCCATATTCAACGGTTTTGCCATAGATTATTGAATCTGCAAACTCATTAATCTCATCTCGCCATGAATTATCCTCCAGATATTTTATGGTTTCTTGTTGTAATGTTCCTACATCGGATTCATCACGCCTGCCTGCAATCAACTGCTCTTCCCCATAGCTTTTAGAACCTGAGAGTATACCTCTTAGTTCGAGGAATCCTTCTGTAAGGTTAATTTCCAGTACAAAACGATGCTGCCACTGAGTGGCGCTTGAGTGAAACATTGCAATACGTCCTTGTTTGTCACGCATTAGCGCAAACGCATTATCTTCAACATTGTGCCTCCAATAGCTGTTAGTTACATAGCTTTTAACCTCTACTATGTCTCCGAGGAATAGCCTTATTAAATCTACCATGTGGATACCCTGGTCCAAAAGTATACCCCCGCCGGCATATTCTCTCTCGGCTCTCCATCCACCGGAAAATGGTATTATTTTACTTTTTCCATACATTCCACGTACATTTATGATTTTGCCATAATCTCCTGACCCGATGAGGTCAATAGCCTTACGAACGGAATCGTGGTATCGATGATTAAATCCATACTTTAACAATTTTTCTGGATGTTTCTTTTCAACCTCTATTACTCTTTTTATATCGGACAAATTGCGGCCAGGAGGTTTTTCACAAAAAACATGTAGACCACTCTCCAAGCAAGCTATTGTTACATCTGCAGCGAGGTAATTGGGCAAACTCACAAATATAACGTCTAAAGGTTCTTTTAACAGTTGTTTGTAATTTGAATAATATCGCACACCATCAGGCATAACTCCAGGTTCCGGATAGTTTTGATCGCACACAGCAACAGTCTGCAGAAAGGGGTTTTGATCTATCCAAAATCGACGGCGTTTTCCAACTATTCCATATCCTGCAATACCTACCCTTATCTTTGTTTGTCTTGTTTTCATAAAACCTTCTGAAGTTATTTTGATATGTTACCAATCCATGTATTTGGATGACCATTCATTGTTTCGCTCCAGGATTAAACCATAAAAACCCTGAAAGTCCAATTTTTTCCATAATATTTTTGTTATCCTTAAGGGTTTGAATCTGGGGTATTGTAAATAGATCTGCTCATGCACTACGTCCCAGCCGGAATGTTTTACTAATAATTTCCAATCCTCAGGGTTAAGTTCATATATGTGAGTATTTTCAGCATATACTTTTTTATCTAAATTGCGTCTTATATGATACAACCCGATACGGCTTACCTTCAAATAAGGGACAGTCAGTATGAGATATTTTGCATTGGTTTTCTGAGACAAGTCATACAAGAAATGAGGAGGGTCCATCATATGCTCGAGAAGTTCAAAACATAAGAAAATATCTGGCTTTATATCATGTTTTATTAGTTCTTCCGCCCTTACAGCTATTGCCTTGAGACCCTTTTGTTCTATTTTGTTAACAGCTTCTTGGTCTAAATTTATGCTTAAAAACCTAATTTCCGTGTTTTCAGGATGCATCGCTTTTATATACTGAATGTGGGTTCCTGCTGAATCACCAATATCTACGATAAATGGTTTTTCCATTCTGTTTACAACTTTGTTTATTAGTGATACTTGAAATGCGTGCACGCCCCGCACCTTTTTTCTAAGATAGTTGTTGTCAATCTTAAACGTTGAATATTGATCGGTAATGTCAGGAACATATTTTTCAAGCTCACTGACGAGTCCACTTAAACCTTGTTCCTTAACAGCAGATACAATCGATTTGGTCAATATTAATTCTAATAATCCTATAATGAATTTCTTGACCTTTTTATACATTGAACAACAATCCTCTGGATTTTTTAATCGATAATTATAAAGCGTGCAATCAAAGTTCTAAGGTTGTCTTGCAGGCGAATTCAAATATTGCAACTTTTTCCAAGCATTTTGTATTTTTCTCTCATCAAACCATTGAAAGGTACATAGTCAATTTTGGCTTTTTTCGAGTAAGTTTTTACAAAGCTTTTTATCTGCAAAAGATTTTCTTTTTTGTCTGTTATGCTTGGTATGAGGGGAACTCTCACAATTACTTGTTTGTTTGCTTCATGCAGTTTTTGGAAATTTTTCAATGTTAATTCGTTGGATTTGCCCGTATAGTGACGGTGTAATTCAGCGTCAATAAATTTAATATCATATAAAAAAAGATCTATAAAATTCATTATATTTTCGAGCAATTCCGTTTGTATAAATCCTGAAGTATCAATAGCCAAATGCAAACCCAGCATTTTAGCCTTTTTTACAATGTCCAAACAGAAATCATATTGTCGGAGGGGTTCGCCGCCAGAAAGTGTAATACCACCTCCGGAAACTTCGTAATATTCTTTGTCTCTTATTACTTCTTTTAAAATATCATCGGAAGATTTTTTGCTGGATGACCATTGCACTGCACCCACTGGACAATTTTCAATACATATGCCGCATTGATTGCATGCCTCACTGTTAAATTTAATTTCTCCTTCGCTGGAAAAGCATTGTTTCGGGCATACTTCCATGCACTTCCCGCAATTTACACAGTTTACACAAAAAAAAAGAACCTCGGGATAATCTGTAATTGCCTCTGGGTTCTGGCACCACATGCACGAAAGTTGGCAACCCTTAAGAAAAACTGTGGTTCTGATTCCAGGGCCATCGTGGATAGAAAATCTTTGTATGTTTGTGATTAGACCATCCATTAATTTGTTGCCCTTGAAATGACATGATCCTGCATTTCTTTGCTTAACTGGGTAAAATAATAAGAAAAACCCCAGACACGAACTATAAGATCTTTAAAATTCTCAGGATGCCTCTGTGCTTCCAGCAGTTTTTCCGAATCAAGTATGTTTATATTTAGCACGCAGCCGTTTTTCAAACAAAAAACCTTGTTTATATGCTTTAGATTTTTTTGAGGATTCTTAATTCCTTTTATCGAAACAACAGGGATGTTCAAATGAAGTGTAGAGCCAAAAATTTGTTCGCTTGTATCAATCTTACATATTGAGTTGATTATTGCAGTCGGACCTTTTGTCGCTGTACCAGGCGTTGGTGATAAATGCTCGCCAACGGGATCTCCAAACTGTCTACCATCGGGTGTAGCACCAGTTGCATATGAGGTATGTTGAAAAAGATGATTGTAAAGACCTGGCAAAATCTGTCTCCCCATTTTGTCTTTGTATTCCTTTACCCATGAAGCATATTTTTTAGCTATATCAACAGCTATGCTATCTACATAATCGTCATCGTTGCCAAATTTTGGTGCTTTCTTACAAAGTTGCTGTAAAATAGAATAATCTTTGAAATTATTTCTAAGAGCGTCGATCAGGTCTTCCCTTTTTATAAGTTTTTTTTCATATACTAAAGATTTTATTGCAGCAATACTGTTAACAGCGGTTCCAAGAGATCCGATGAAAAGTCCATAAGTATGGAAACAGTCTGGATTTGTGTATGGTTCGCATGCATTTTCGATAACATTAGGCATCGTTGCGGCGGTAAATAATCGCATGGGAAATTGATCGGAGTTATACGGCGATTTTAGCATTATATCCACCTGGTATTTTAACTGTTTCAGGTAGGCATCATAAAAATCTTTAAAGTTTTCGTGTTTAACAAAATCTCCCGTTTTCAGTCCTTTTTCAACAGGAGGTTTTACATCGGTATATTCTTGGTCGCCCGAGTAGTATTGTAACTTTTTTCTTGCCGGTACATTCTCTTCACCGTTAAACAGCGTATGTTCGATTGCTTTTACACAATCAACATATCTGAAGGCTGTTTCGCCAGTACCATCAAGAATTATCTCGGAACAGCCGTCACTGCAATAATTACAGGATACATCCAATGGCCTTTCATGTTTTGCCAATCCACCGATAATAGCATCGTCATTAAAAATCGTACATATACCTGTACCATTTAATTGAAGTTCAGAAACAAGGTCTAACAAGCGTTCCGGTGAGTTTTTATGAATTCTTACGTTTATTTTAGGTTCAATGCGTGTTTCTTTTGTGGATAATTCAAGAATGGCATAAGTCAAATCATTCGTAAGATCATTCCCTGAACTATTTTTACCGCTAAGTGTAATGTTTTGCAGTGTGTCTCCTTTGCCTCCACCTCTTTTTTCAAATCTTAATAACAATTCTGAAATTATTTTTTTGATATGGCCTGAGTCAATGACCCCTCTTTTCATATCAGCCTTGCAGAAGGGCCACAGGTGTTGATCTATACGCCCTATTGTTGCAGTACCTACTCTAAAAATAGTTGCAAACCAGTATAACTGGCATGCTTCCAAAAAACTTCTGGGTGCGTTTTTGGTTAAAGTATCACATATATGGTATGACTTATTCATTCGTTTTGCTTTAGCAATTTCAGCAAATTTTTGAATTGTTTGAATTATTGAGTCATAAACCTTGCTTATCAGTAAGAGATATTCTCTCTGGTTTCCTTCAAACCTTTTCGCATTCTCGAGGGCAAGCTTTTTAATACCGGAAAAGCCCACGGACAATATTTTTTTCATCCCAAGCGGGTAGTGAAAATTATCGTGATTCCTCGGCCATACAGGGTATTCAGGAGACCCATAAGGACCGACAATAAAACAGTTTTTATCAACATCCAGTTCTATTGTTTTAAGCCAATCTATATAGGTTTTAGTATCATCTTCTATTCTCTCTATAACGAGGTCTGAAATTGCCATATAAATGTTTCTCCTCTGCTAAAAAAGAAAACGCCGCATAAGATTTTATATTTTACATCAGGCTGAAAGCCAGCCTCCGTCAACGGGAATAATCGCCCCGTTAACATAATCTGACATGGCGGAAGCCAAAAAGATTAATGCACCCTTGAGATCTTCGCCTGAACCCCATCTTCCGGCAGGAATTCTCTTTAGAATCAAATAGTTTCTTTCTTTATCCTGTTGCAGTGGCAGTGTTAAATCGGTCGCCATAAAGCCCGGGGCAATAGCATTGACGTTTATACCATATGGTGCAAGCGCAACCGCAAAGCTTTTAGTTAATCCCACAATACCATGTTTAGAAGAAGCATATGAAGGAACACGTACACCACCCTGGTAAGACAACATCGAGGCAACATTAATAATTTTCCCGAATCCCTGTTTAATAAATTGTTTGGATACCGCTTGTGATAAATAGAAGGGAACATTTAAATTTACGTTTATAACATCCGTCCAATCTTTTTCGCTGAAATCTTCAACCTCTCCTCTCCTTGAAATTCCAGCATTGTTAACTAAAATATCAATATGTGAAAATTCCTCAATTACAGAATCAACTATTTTTATCAAATCCTTTTTTGATGCATTCAAAAAATCCACTTTTATCCTCTTAAATGTTTTCCCTAACGATGTGGAAAAGTTTACCATATGGGCATTGTCTGACCTATCAAGCGCTACAACCGTGGCGCCTGCTTCAATAAGCGCTTCTGCAAGGGACTGTCCAAGCCCTTTTGTTGTACCCGTTATTATTGCTACCTTGTTTTCGAGGCTTAATTTTTCTAAAATACTCGGTTTCATATTTATCTGTTCAAAAAACAATTTGGTTTGCTATGAATCACTTATTCTTATATGTTGCAAAGATTTCATCATTTTCCATAATCTTGGCTGCGTATTCATAATCCGCCGGTGTATCGATCCCAATGGTTTTATATGGCGATAGAACAACCTTCACAGGGATTCCATTTTCTATAAAGCGAAGCATATCGTCAGATTCCGCAATTTCAAGTGGGGTTTGATCCATTTTTGGATACTTTAATATAACTTCTTTTTTGAACCCATAAAGCCCTAATTGCTTATAGTGTTTATTTTCTAACCCATTAGGGATTGGTAACCTGGAAAAATACAAAGCAAACCCTTTTTGATCAAAAATTGCCTTTACATTATTATAATCATTAATTTCATCTTTGTTTTCAAGATTTTCAATTAAATTAACACATGAGATGTCTTTTTCTTCCAGAAATGGTTTAATGAGTAAGTCTAATGTATTAGGGTTGAGCAATGGTTCATCGCCCTGAATATTGAAGACAATGTCAAAATCCTTTCCATCTTTAATTAATTTCAAACAACCTTCTGCGATCCTGTCTGTTCCCCTTTGGTGCTTGTCAGATGTCATAATAACATCAGCTCCGAAACTTTCAGCAACTGATTTGATTTCCAAATCACATGTAGCAATATATACAGCATCTATATTATTATTCAGTCTTACCCTTTGCCAAACATGCTCAATCATCGTTTTTCCACAAATGTCTATTAATGGTTTTCCGGGAAACCTTGAAGATGCTAATCTTGCAGGGATTAAAGCAATAATATTTTTCATAAATCCCCCATCAATGTGTCTTTAGAGATTTTTTTATTTCCCCTAAAGAATTTTTAACGTATTCACCGAGAAACAAAAAATCAACACCAAAACCAATAAACCGATAACCTTCATTGATTTTGTTTAAAACATGTTGGGGCGCTGGCTTCACAATGTGTTGCCCCATTAGGTAATGAAATTTTTTTGACTTGTTGTGTATTTCATCCAATGCCTCCAACACACTTGGATTCTCAAAATCTCCAGGACAGCCTAAAGATCCTGACAAGTCATATAGCCCAACCATAAAGCCGTCAACACCGTCTACGCTCATTATAGATTCAAGATTTTCTACAGCCTTGATGTGTTCCACCTGGACTATCACCACACTTTTTTTCTGATTCCAGTTGACATATTCTTCTAAATCCTGGCTGTAACGTTGCGCCCTGCCTAACCCAACGCCCCTTGTGCCAATCGGCGGGTATTTAACTGCACTTACTGCCTTTTCTGCATCATTTTTTGTGTTGACCAGAGGTACAATAACACCATGAGCACCATTATCCATAAATTTTTTAATCAAGTCTGGATTATTTTCCATTACCCTGACTAAAGGTACCACACCACACAAATCTATAACCCTCAGGATATCTTGCGCCTGGTTATGGGAAAGTCCGCTATGTTCCATGTCTATGGCCAACCAGTCAAACCCCGACATTGACATGATTTCAGCGATTGCCGGGTCGCTCATTGTGATCCATGAACCGATAGTGACTTCTCTATTTTTTAACCTTGATTTTAACTCTTTTTTATTCATATTTATTTGTGCATCATACAAGTTTACACCGTTATCGCTCAATGTTTTTCCTTAAAAAAGCCAGAGCGTTTAATACAAACATGCCACGTAAGTTATTATATATCTTATTATATTTTTTAAGGCAATAGTCAAATCCTGCCATATAAACAATTAGGATGATGGATTTAAGTACGATAAACTCCCAGAACCTAAACTTGTGCAAATCAACCATGAAAGCGATAATTATTGATATACCAAGTGGTATAAAGTTTTGATAAAGATGGTAGTTCGATTTATGAAGCCTCTGTGAAATATAGTAGGTTATAAACAACACAAAAAGCTCAGATAAGGTTTTTGAGAGTGATGCTCCATAAATATTGTAATGCGGTATTAAAACTAAATTCATGACTATATTCAAAGCGGATGCCAATAATAATGTGATTGGAAACCATATTGTTTTATTTTTGAAAATAAACTTTAAATGAAATATACCTGTTAACTCGGAAAAAATGATGCTCAAAAGGAAGATAGGCACAATCTTGTAACATTCATGGAAACGTACATTCAGCAGTATCATTACAATCTCTTTGCTGAAAAGTGAAATAGCTAAATAGAGAAATATTGAAAACTGAAAAAACAACATAAATAAATCTTTAATATCGCTCTGAATGTTTGGAGCGTTGGAGTCAAGTCTTTTTGATATCTCAGGTTTCAACGTGGTTGAAATTGGACGGGAGAGAAAAGAATACTGGCTTGCAACATTCACACCGGCATAATATATGCCGACCGAATCAATAGAAATCATTCTGTTTAGAAAAACCTTATCAATTCTATCCTGAATCCAGCCTGCAAAGTTCAAAGGTACCATAGGCAATGAGTACTTCATGGCTTCTTTGAATATTTTTAATTTCTTCACTGAAAAGGAAAGCCAGTCTTTTGTCAGCCACAGCCCATAGAACATGATGATAATTTGAACTATTAGCTGGAGTATCAGCACATCCCATACCGTAAATTTTAGGTATATTAGGCCGATAAGCTGGGCGGGAAGAAACAGAATAAATTGCGTCATTTCGAGATAGAAAAGGCGCTTATTAAGTTGTAAATCGAGCAGGATGTTCGATGAAAAACCGTATATACTCATTATAAAGGTCATTGCAATCGGGACATAATAAAAATACTTGCTGGGAAACACCATATCGCCTAAAAGCAAAACAGAGAGAGGTTTGATGAAAATTGCTGACGGTATCGACCAAAATACTGAAAATAAAAAAATATAAAAAAAAATAGTTCCGAGATATTCTTTACACTCCTCTTTATCAACTCGCTCATATTTGTAAATTACACGCCCTGAATAGGAAACGAAACCCATGCAAAAAAAACTGCTAAGGAAAACCTGTACGACAGAAAACATTGCTATAATGCCAAAATCCTTCGGTGAAAGATAAAAAGTGACAATGGGAAGGGAAAATAGTGCAACCACCTTTGTAATCAAGCGCGATGCAGTGAGCCAGAAAAAATTACCAAGAAGAAATTTATAAGTGGACATCAGCCAGCTTTTTATTCAATATTCAACATACCATTAGTTGCGCTGAAAAAAATTAATAAAAAAGCTGTTTAAGTTTTTTTCAGCATCTTTCTTAGAGCAAAAATCATAAAAAAACGCTTTATCCTTAACCATAGTAGTCCCATTTTTTACATCTTCAATTAAAAGACTTATTGCTTCATAAAATTCATCGTGATTAAATCTTGTATGCACCCTTCTTTGTAACAACTCCAAGGCCTCGGATTCAAACTTTACATTGTTTTTATCATATAGTAGTGCCACCGGTTTATCTGTTAATAGACATTCCTGAAGTACCGTGGAAGGGAATTCAATGATAAAGGCACTCGCATCGTCCATTATCAATGACAAAGGCTGAGTTTCAATTCTTACGATGTTATCTTTTACAAATGACTCATATAAGAATTCTCTGCCTTTTATTGTTTTAATGACAAACGCAACATCATTAAACTTCTTCAAAACATCCAATATTTTCAACTGGTGATTATATGCCTGAGAAAAAAAGCCTCCGTTGTATGGATAATGCTGATACATCCCAAGCTTCATGTTGTCCATAATCACGTAAATGGTTATACGTGAAGGAACTTTATTGCTAATTTGTTTTGCTATTTTTTCAAGCCTTATAGAACCCAAGGGCATCAATTGAGTTTTATTTTGCGAAAAAAAATTCTTAGCAACACCATCCCCATATACAATGAAATAATCTGATAATTCTGTGTCAACCTCAAATAATGGCCATTCAAGATAGCCGGCGCCGCCACCTTCTTGATAAGTTATCACGGGTATTTTTAGAGCCTTAGAAAGTTCAAGGAAGAAAGCATTTTTCATGTCCAACCGACAAGATGCTGTAAGTAATGCTTTAGGTGATATGTCCAGAAGCCATTTTTTTATTTTATCAAAATGTGTCAACAAACTTCCCAGCACAGAAATCGTGTAGCTCATGAAGCATTCATGAAAGAAAATGTTCATGTTGTTATCTGTATGAAGCAATTCGCGATAAACTTGATTTTCTAAAATTCTATAAAAAAAAACCTCGATGTCCCTTGCGTGTATTTTATCTTTTTTCATTTTTTTGGCACATCGGGGGTAAAATGCTTTAGGATAATTTAAATAAAATGTATAAGCTTGAATTGGAAAAGAAAAACATCGCACGTCTGTTAATACATTTTCCACAAGATATGGGATATCATGTCTCTCATCTAACAGAACAACATTGTGTCGCTTCCCTTTAGCATATTTTTCACGAAAAAACTTGTAGTATTGAGAAAGGCATGATGCCATGAAATTACCTGTGTAGGCAAGCACTCGAACCGGTTTCCTGCGACGTGATTTAATCTTGGTAAATTTGATGTTCTGATTACAAAAAACATTTTCAATTATATATGGGACAACCGAATGTCTACCCTCTATAAGTTCATTGACAGACAATCTTTTCTCAAAAAATATTACTTCATTACAATGCAAAGATGATAAAAGTTCTTTTAGTAATAAATATGAAATAGAAGCTGCATCATAGAAAACCTTAATTATGAAATAACTACTACGAAAGATTTTGATCTCATGTTCTTTTAACAAAAACGAAGCTTCTTGCAGGCCTTCATCTATTAAATTGCAGAGCAGTTTCACCCGTTTAAGATTGTCAATTCCAATTTTGTTTACATCGGGAAGCGAAACAAGATCGTCTGGTGTGTAACAGCGAATTCCTTTTTTTTGCAATGCAAGTTTTTCGACCAGAGAAAAGGAAACAACAGGTATTTTTTCATGTTGTGTTAACCTTTCTATGTCTTTAACATCCTGTGGTTCAGAACAGATGATGATTTTTTCGAAACCTTTTAGCGCTTTAGCATCCATGTTAATGCATAGATCAATGGTTTTTGCTGATGCTTAAATATGTGCTCATAAGAAAGCAGATAACCGGGCAGGAACAATGGGTTTCACATAAAGCACAAGATATTTCTTAATTAAAACCCTTAGAAAGACAAAAAACTTTCTTCGTTTTTTCAACCAATTAAGATACGTGTCATAGCGCACCTTAACCACAAGGCTTTGCAGTTTTTTGTCGGAGAATCTTGTAAAATTGATAAATCTTCCTCTTTCGTAGCCCATAACAAATTCTTCTTTATCCGCGATCAAATTGTGTTCCAGAGCATACTGCCAGAGCGATGTTTCGGGAAAGGGAATTGGCGTGTTCAAAGAAATAGGCCATGTGTCAAGTTGCTTTAAAAAATCTATAGTCTCATTTACGGTTTCTTCTGTTTCGGAAGGGAATCCTATGATAATTTCAGGTATATTCTTGATGCCTGCTTCTTTTGTCAGAATTCCTGCTTTTAACGCCTGTTCCCTCGTTACGCCTTTACGTATTTCTTTTAATATAGTGTTAGATCCGCTTTCGTATCCATAATTTATCATTATACATCCTGCTTCGCGAAGCCTCATAAGTATTTCCTCATCAACCGTATCGACCCTGGCGCTGAGCACTATCAGGAGGATATCCATGCGGTTGTTCAGGATAGAATCGCAGAACTCCATTATCCACTGCCTGTTTCCAGTGGTCAATTCATCGTTTATCTGAAACACATCTACTTGATATTTTTCATGAAGATGCTTCATCATCGATATTACATATGGAACGCTGTGCTGTCTCAATCCTTTGTGATGACGATAGCAAAAGATACATTTGTGTGTACAACCCCTTGCAGTGATGATCGGGAAAAGAAATCTCTTCCCTTTTGCTCTATCGCCCATCAGCTCAAATGCCTCAATATCCTGTGAAAAATAACGTTGAAACCATTTTTCTGCAGGTTCGAGATATTTTTCCATATCAAGCAATTCATAATGCGGCATAGGTATGTCGTCAAGTCTTTCTATCTGTTCTCGCTGAGCAGTTCTAACGATTCTTTCTTTATCCAAAAAGGAAATCCCGCTGATTTCAGAAACACTCTTGCCATGCTCAATTGCATTGACAAGTTCTGGGAAGGTTTTTTCTCCTTCTCCGTGAACAATATAATCAACACCAACACTTTTGAGCAAAAGATCAGATACCGACGATATTACTCCACCCGCAACAATCGGTAATTGTCTAAAATCATTTTTTATGTTTTTCACCAATGCTTTACAGTTTTTATAACTTGAAGTGATTCCGCCCATGCCAATCAAATCTGGTGCAAAATCAATTATAATATTGCGTAGCTCAATGTAACTGTATTCATTTTTTACAAGATCGATGATTTTAACATCATGCCCCTCCCTAAAGACGCTGCTTGCTGCATATAAAACACCAAAGGGTACAGAGCCATCTCTTTCCAAGGTTGGAGTTTCAAACATCATAATTTTCATTGTCTTTTTTTTCCGTCTCTAAATTATAGAATTCAGGTATGCATCAAAGAAAATTCAATGCACATTCATTACAAATTTTATGTGTATGGTATTTGCCTTCTGAATGGAGCCTTCTCAAACGTCTCATCTCGCTTGAATTCCAAAGGTCGTAAATTGTGCTATCGTTTGCATTGCCAAGAGCCATTTTCAGAGATGACCCAAGGAGGCAACAAGGCAGGACTGTTCCGTCGCTTAGCACAACAACTCTGAACCAAGGTTGTGTGCATCTGAATTCAGGGTTTACTATTCTTGACTCTGCATACAAATCTCTTAACCCAAAGTAATCAGGAAAAGGGTTGTTGTATTCCTGTATAGCAATCGCATCAACATACGGTGTCCAAAACTCAACAAAATCTTCCAATTCGTGTTCATTGTTTTTCATTTTCACAAAGCTCACACGTGTTATGGGAAGTTCCTTTTGCAGTTCCTTTTTTCTTTTACAAAAGTATAATATGTTCTCCATTACCTTTTTAAAATCAGACCCGACCCTTATCTGATTATAAGTATCTTCCGAAATAGCATCGAGTGAAAAGTGGATTCTCGTCAGTCCGGAGTGTAGTAGCGCCTCGGTTTTACTGCGATCCAGAAGCGTTGCATTGGTATTTATCATAATATCTAAAACCCCTTTTTGTTTTGCGTAAGATATATAATCCAATAGATTATCCACCAAAAGAGGCTCTCCCTCCTGATCAAGTCCAATAGATGGCAAGTTGTAAAGTGAACCTTCATCGATCAGTCTTTTAAACAAATCAAAATCGAGATATCTCTTTCTTGATGGGAAGAGATCCCTGTGCGCATGCGTGCACATAACGCATCGAAGATTGCATCCAAAGATAGTCTCAAAGTCTATATGTATAGGAAATTGTGGCTCTTCCTTGAAAGATACAGCGCTTTCGAGCTTCTGTCTATACTTAACAAACTCTTGACCGAGATTTGCGGCAAGTATCTCTGTGATGTCCATTTTATAGCTAAATTGTTCTGTTGATTTAGAACTGTCCTGTCTGTAAAATTTCTTTTCTCTCATCATTTTTCCTTTTTATCAGCATAAACAATCATCATATTCCTAAAAAAAGGTGGTGTTGTTTTATTATTAAAAAAACATGCAAACATACTAAAAATATCTTTTATCAATGAGGCGTAAGGCGTATTCAGATAAGGGTAATCAATACTGACAATCCTAAAACCTGTCTTGTCAAGCATTAATTTAAGCGTTTTGGGCGTGAAATAGTAAAGATGTTCTCCAGGCTTTACTTGGTTAAACCTTGTCTTGAATAGTCTTGCCGATATGCCGCCAATATTGGGTAGCTGGCTTATCCTCAATAAACCGGAATCCTTGAGTACCATCCTAATTTTTGTTAAATCCTCGTACGGATTCTGAGAATGTTCCAAAACTCCCCGCATCTGTACGACATCAAAATAGTTCAAAGGCAACGGAGCATCTCTTACCTGCCCAGAAATAATATTCAAATTAAATTTATCCCTGCCCATTCTTGCTGCATCTTCTGAAAATTCTGTACCCCATTTTTCAAATGTATCAGGTAAGGTTTGTAAAAATTTTCCAACGGCACATCCAACATCAAGAAATCTTCCCTGTCTTCCAATCCTTTTGACAATCTCATCAATTTCAATTTCATACATGCGCTGTCTTAAAAAATCCTCTTCATAATGCCCTTCTATGAAGTACTCTTCGGAATAAAACTTCTGCAATTCGCTGTTATCAGGACGCGGATTACAATATATAAGCCCACAATTTCTGCATTTTACAATATCTATACCCGCCTTGTTGCCCCACAGAACGGTATCGTCAAGACCACAGAGATTACAGCATACGTTTTCCATATATCACTCTAATCCTTTCTTGACTCTTCCCAAACCCTGTGAACATCTTTGTTGATTTCAAGCCATTCAGGATGCTCCTTTAGAAGCGCTATTATTTCTGATGTCGTAAATTGAGGATTTTTAAAATATAGATTTTCATAGATAAGTCTTATCAATTCGTAGTCTTTATATTCATCAAGCTCAAGGTGCCAGTCAGGATATGTCAATTCAATTGGTGCAGCAACATTATGCATCTTATATTTCGTTGGATGTTTTAGTATATAAAGGGAAACATGTTCTCTATATTTTTGCTCTTTTGCAAGTTTCTCCATCTCTTCTAATACCCTAAAGGTAAATATCTGCACGTCTATGCCAGGTGGGTATGACTGCTCAATAAAATTTGAAAGATAATCATACTGAGAATTTAAGAAAATATTTATACAGTCGTCTATCAACCATGGATCCAGCAGGGGGCAGTCACCAGTAACTTCTACTATAATATCTGTTTCGTATGCCTTTGCTGCATTGTAAACACGATTTAAAACGTCTTCCGATGAGCCACGAAAACAAAGCACATTTTTGCGCCTGCAAAAATCTTCTATAACATCGTCTTCATGTTTAGTTGTCGTTGCGAGTATAATATCATCAATCTTCTTCGCCAGTCTTAAGCGTTCAACAAGGAGTTCAATTGATGGCTTTCCGACTATCTGCATCATGGTTTTTCCAGGAAGTCTGGTTGAACCCATTCTTGCTTCAATGATGGCATTTACCTTTTTATTCATTATTACATCCTTGTTTTTCATTTTCATATTTTATAAGTTCATCTCTGTTTTTAATTACCTTTTTTATCGCATCAGCAATTTCGTCCATATCTTCAAATGTCTGGGGAGGTCTAACCATTTCTGTTGATATCACAATATCCTCGAGTTTTTCGGCATTTGGACAGATACCCCTTTTGTAATCGACAACCCCTTTATAAAGTGGGCATTTGAAGGGACAACCCTGTTTTCCGAAACCTATTTGTTCTTGATAAATAGGCTGTAGGTATAAAGGTTTCATATAGCTTACGTAAAAATCCATACCTTCCGCATTAAGTGCCTTAACAAAAAGTGGTGCCTTTATGCCTATTTTTTTTGTGTCCAGCTTTAGTGCATAACGATAATAGACATGCGTGCAATCCTTTTCTACGTTTGGAATCGACAAACCTTCAAATGAACAAAGTTTTTCATTCAGGTAGTGAACTAGTGATAGCCTCTTTTCATTCAACATATCCATCTTTTTAAGTTGTTCCCTCGATATGGCTGCTTCTATTTCATTCATTCGGTAATTCCACCCAATCATATTTACCAGACTATCGACATGTTTACCCGCAGCTATAACGGCCTCGGCATGGTTTCTTATTAGTCGAAGCCGACCTGCCAAATCATCACTGTTAGTGACTGCAATGCCACCTTCCCCGCACTGGATAACCTTGTTACAATTAAGACTGTATACCCCTATGTCACCTATTGTCCCTGCAAGCCTTCCTTTATAAAAAGCCCCTGGTGCCTGTGCTGCATCTTCTATGACCATGATATTGTGCTTTTCAGCCAACATCATTATAGAGTCCATATCTGCAGGGTGTCCGAATATATGAACTACAAATATTATTTTTGTTCTGTCTGTAATTCTGCTTTCAACCGAAACAGGGTCAAGATTATAATTTTTCATCTCTACATCGGCAAAAACTGGTATTCCGTTATATACAATGATTGCTGTAGCTGTTGCGCTCATCGTATAAGGCGTAACAATGACTTCATCACCAGGGCCTACTCCACACGCACCCACTGCAGCGAAAAGCGCTGAAGTGGCTGAATTGAAACTGATTGCATAGCGAACACCAAACTTGTGTGCCCATTCATCCTCAAGTAACCTGACCTGTTCCCCTCCTAAAAAATACTCATTGTTTGTGCCTTCAAATTCTGATAGCACGCCTTTTTCAAGAACTTCTATTACTGCCCTTTTTTCTTCTTCTCCAGTTGTTTTGTGGGGAGGGTATCCACATTTCCTTATTTTTGACCCCCCAAACAGTGCTAAGCTGGATTGCATTTAAGACTTTCCCCCTGTTTTTCAATTTCTTCTAATGTTAGCTGTACATCGAGATAAACCTTAGGTGAAACAACTGGTTCAATATCACTAACCCTGCATAGCCTTTCGATGTGATCCGCAGCATATTTTAATGCATAGCCGATAGAGCTTTTTATTTGCCTGCTCGTTTTTCTCAGTTCAAATGCACCTGTTTCTGCTCTATTGTCGGCTCTCTCATAAAGTTTTATTTTGAGGCCTTCGTCAGCGATGCAAATTCTGCCTTTTTCGCATATAAAATCAAACTCGAAAAGTCTATAATGATTAAAATCAAAACACTGCACCATGCCTGTAATACCATTCTTAAATTTCAAATAAATATCATATGCATACTCAGCCATTCCGTCGTATTTTTTCTTTCCAAGCACGGTAATATGCTCAGGCTTTCCAAAAGTGCCAATAAGATAGCCAAAAAGATGGGTTCCTTGGTTTCTTAAACCTTTACCATAAAATGCATTGAAACGAATAGTCTTGCCGAATTCCTCTAATTGCAACATTCGCCTTATATTTAGGTGTGTTTTGTCATATTCACGGTAAAGATTGACTGTAATCTTTGTGTTGCCTGAGTTTGTAAGATCTATTATATCTCTTATCTCGTCAGAGTTTTTAGTAAAGGGCTTCTCGCAGAAAATTACCTTTACCTTGTTGATAAGGTTTTTGATAATCTCATGATGAATATCTGGATGCGTACATACACTCACAACATCGAGTTCATTGTCTGCAATCATATCACGATAATCCAAATATACCTTTTGCACACCCCACATTGCCCGAAATTTTTTAAGTTTCATTGAATCTTTGTCTGCACCGCATATCAACTCGTATCTCGGGTGTTTCATATACATGCCTGCATGTGTAAGATAAGGATAGAAACGACGCGCCTTAATGTCATCTTCGTATGTCGATGCAATCCTTCCAAGCCCTATGATGCCAGCTTTCAGTTTCAACCTAAAAACCCTTTTTTATTAGAAGCAACCTGCGTGTTTTAATCATCGAAATTCCTCACATTTCTATCTTCTCTACCCTTCTTCAATTCAAGAGAAAAGAATGCATCAACTATATCAATAGGAATCTTCCAAAAGTCGATCAGCCTTATGTCAAGATGACTCCCAGTAAATCTTCTCATACGCCATTCCTCATAAGACAGACCAGCTGGGGTATTTGGATACGGGTTGTAAAGGCTTACCGTATATCCGTCTGCGTTAAGCGTTTCCGCATTTTCATACATCTGTTTGTATTGGTCGTGGGTAAACCATTTACCGCCAAGCATCAGATAGATAATACATTTTATACCATTTCCTTGAACTGTGTTAATCCATTCCGAAGCATAATCGAGTGATATCCTTTTTGTTTTTACCTGATGTTTCTCGTTAAGTGTATTTTCAAGGCCCAGCTTCAGATGCGTACATCCTGCCTTTTTCATTTCTCTTATTAATTCAACATTCAAAGTGTCAAATCTACTCTCGGTACGCCATTGTATATCCGAAAATTCTTTTCTCAATCTTTCGCAAAAAGAAAGAACCAATTCCCTATGAACAGTGAAATTGGCATCAACTATATAAAAATTTTTCAAACCATATCGCTTATACCGCAATCTAATATCCTCTATCACTGAATCGATAGTACGATACCTTATTGTTCCCTTGTTTATCTGCGCGACACGGCAAAAATCACACGTCCCAGTACACCCCCTTCGCCAGATAACTGTGTCCAAAGAGGGCGGCGATACTGGCGTAACTATGTTTTCAAAACCATAGGTGGGCAGGCTTTTAAGCCTCTCCTCTGCCAAAAGCATCCCAGTAACCCTGCCTCTTATTTCCTTTTTCACAATTGCAGGCAAAAGACTTTCTACCTCTCCAAAGATAATCAGGTCAAAATCTTCTGACGTATCTAATATCTCTGGTCCTATTGCAATAATATATGCACTGGGGTTTATTTTTCTTATAATTTTCGCAATCTTTCTTGCAGAATCCCAGTTCCCACTGTCTACAGAAGGGTTTAAAATGTCTCCACATGTAACAAAAACTATCTCGTAAGCATTACTCTGATAATAGGAAGCAAATTCATCATAGGAATTTTCTTTCTCCATTGCTTCATAGAATGATATCGAATTAAACATCATCTGGTAACGATTTATATAGTTTTCATGAGGTTCAGAATCACAATGATAAACATGGCTCTGATAACCCATTATTGATAATGACGATGAAATGCTCGACGCTGACAGGTTTAGTCTGTTGTTATGACTTCCAAGCAATTTATAGAATGGGGGAATCACAATCAGACATTCTTTTTTGTTTTTTCTGTCTACTTTCTTATAAAATATATCTTCTGCCATTGTCCCATCAAGTTCTTCCTGGATCTGCATTGCAAGTTTTTCAGGAAATATCACGTTACTTTCACCGGAAATTCTTACAGCACTGATGTTGGCATTTACCGCTGGAATTATGTCATATTCGTATGACCTTCCAACAAACAGGGCATCCTTCTTTTCAATCCCGAGTATCCTTGTGATATCATGTAGAATTGTATTTTTATTAATACCAAGGTCACATGAAAACAGGCATTTATCAAAATATTTGGCAAGGTTAAGGCGGTCGAGAACATACCTCTTTTGGTACGCCCATAGATTAGAAACAAGCACAAGAGAATAATGGTTTTTCAATTTTGTAAGAAGCTCAATTGCACCAGGCACCCACCTCATTTCTTTAAAATCCTCTTCAACCGCCTCGTTGAACCTCTCTACTATTCTCTCATAAAGTGGCGATCGTGGATTCTTAAGACTCAAGAGCATTGAAGACAAACCCGACGGACTCTCAACAATTTCCAGAAATTGTGATAAAAAAGGTCTCGGTTCTGACTCTTTTATAAGCATGCCTGATTTTAATGCGCTTTCTGCAATTTTTGTGTTTGTTACATTTTCATAAAATCGCGAAATAGCTGAATCCTCAGCCCCGAATATTAGCGTTTCCCATAGATCAAAGATAACGGTTTTCTTATTTTTAGCATTTCTTTTCATTTATCCTCATTCCTTTTTTATTTTTTATTGCAGAATCTGTTCCTCAAGAAGTCTTGATTTTTTCTTTCTTCCTCTGTAATTGATTTTTCGCCAGTTCCAAGCATATTGCCGATTCTCCTCGCATATTCTACAAAGACTTTGAATTCTGCACCATCAGCCGAAAGTATATGGTCAGTACCAAAAAAGGTTTTCGAGAGTGTAATATGTTTTTCTATCACGTCAGCACCCCTTGCAACTGCTGCAATGGGGGCCAAAATGCCAATTGTATGATCAGAATAACCTACCTTGCACCCATATCTTTTTCGGAGAAAATCCATAACAAGAAGATTAGCACGCTCTTCGGGTAAAGGATATTCTGAAACACAATGTAAAAGGTAAAGATCAACATCATCAAGTATTTTTACCGCTTTATCGATCTCGTCAACCGAACACATACCTGTTGACAAGAATACTTTTTCCGCTTTTCTGTTAATTGTTTTGAGCATCGCATAATCTGTAATGTGAAAGGATGCTATTTTCATATCTCTAATTCCTATTGAAAAGAGGTCTTCTGCTTTTTGTACATCCCAGGGCGTACATAAAAAGTCAATTCCTTTGACGCACGTATAATCATAGAGATATTGCAATTTTTCCACATTGAGCTGTACTTTTCTGAACCAATCTTTTTCAGGGTCAGAATCAGCACAATCTTCAGCATTATAATACTGGAACTTCACATAGTCTGCTCCTGCATTATAAGCCAAATCAATAAGCTTCTTTGCAATTTCCATATCACCAAGATGATTTTCACCAGCTTCAGCTATAATGATACACATGGTTTACCCTCCTTTACCAACTTCCGGAAATAAGTTATACCGTCAAGCTGTGCAATATTATCAGCATAATTGCCATCTGCAGGATCTATTTCCATAATCATCCACTTGTTGTCCGGCATCTTATCAAAAAGTATCGGAAAATCTATATTGCCACTTCCAATAGGCAAGTTTTCCGTATAAAGATATTTTTTCATTTCATCCAATCCATTTGAAGGCTTCCACACAAACGTATCCGAAATATGAAAAAAATGCGTCGAGTCCATAATAAAATCACTTACAAATAAAACATCCTTTTTCTTAATATCTTCTTCGGTAATATTCGCAAACCTTCTGTCGTGTTTTAAAAAGTTCTTGTGTTTTAACATGTTGAACATATTGCAGGATATAGATGCATGTGCAATATCAAGCAAAATATCCACATTTTCGAGGCTTAGTATATTTTTAATTTCCAAAAACCTCTCCATATCCCAAGGGAAAAAATGATCTATGGGGCTCACAAGAAAGTCCTTTTTTAGAGCATCGGGTAACCACACAAATCCATAATTTTCAATCAAAAGAAGGATATTGTGTTCCATAGCATCCCTGTTCCATTCTGCCAGGATCTTAAAAAAATTTTCTTCTGCATCACCTTTTTCTAAAGCACCTTCAAACCCAAAGCACCTGTGCATAATAAGATAATGCGAACCAATTGCATTGCAAAAATCGAGCACTTGTTTGAATAAACGCATATCGAATGATGCAGCATCATATATATATCCTGTTTCTAAATCAAAAATCGGAAAATGAACTATATAATCACAACCATGTATCTTTTTACAATTCTCCTCTACAATACTTCTATTCTTACCAAAAACATCCTTTGAGCCAAAAAGATGCAATTCAATAGCAGGCTTTATACCAATATGTTCAAACTTGACCGCCCTATCCAGTAGCTGTTCAAAATAATAAGGGGCTGCCTTCATGACATATCTGATGTTCATCCCTGCTAATAGACCTCCTTGTTACACTCAAAAACAGAAGATTCGATTATGCCCATTATCTTTTCAACAGAGTTTGCATATAAATACATGTGTCGGTCTGACTTTTTGAAACCATCATTTAAAAGTACGTTATCCATAAAAGAAAATAGCTCCTCTCTTGTTGCAGCAAGTTCAATGTTTGCCATACTTCTAAATTCCATGATTTCTATAATTACATTTGTAGGTTGGTAGCTTATTGAGGGAATTCCTAAAATTACAGCATCTACAAGAATCAAAGACGTCATTCCGACAATAACATCCGACAGTTGAAAGAGCTTTCTATCGGCGTCTTCTATGATTATTTCCCATTCAATATCGTGTCCCATTGAATTCATATAACTTTCATAAATTTCTCTTGAATCATTTGGGTGTAATCTTATCGCAAGTCGAAATCGATCTTTGCCTCGTATATCAATATATCTTATGAGGTCATTCAATATCGATATCTCGTCAAAGCCATACCTTTCCTTTTCATCCATTTTTGCTATATATTCTGTACAAAACATAATCAATTTTTTATTTGAAATGCCTCTTTTTGCCCTAATATACAATCTTTCAGCATCGGATATTTTAAATCTATCAATATCATCAAAATAGGGCGAACCTGTAACTGCAATAATGCTTTTTTCAGACACAATGGTTTGCAATGTTTCTTTTACCTGATGATCTGCCACACATATTATGTCAGGAAAACACATGATACCTCTCTTACAAAACCTATCCGCTGCATATTTACTCGAATCAAGCACGCTGATGCTTCTCTTTCCTTTGCTTTTTGCATATTTCCACATATTATATTCGATCTCGGATGTAGGCGAAGTACCTGTTAAAAAAAGATCAAATACATCTAGAGCCAAAACATCTATATCCTCGTATTCGCTTTTAATTGTTCTATTTAACAAAAGATTATCATGAACGATTTTTTTTATACCTATATATCCAACATCATATTTTTGTAGACACTTTTCCAATAACGGATATATAAGATTGAAAGAACCGTGCTGGGTTGCAGCAAAAAGGATCGATGGTGTCATCCCAATTTAAACTTCAATATCCCCTTTATAATAGATAGGGACACACCAGTGGTTTTTGGCTACCCATTCCGTATTTGGAAACAAACCCTCCTTTTGCATAATGCTGTGGCATGGTAAGTCATATACCTTACCTGTCGATTTTTCAATCGGTTCAAAAACAATGTATTTGTAATACCCAGATGTCATTCCTTCAGGAAACATTACCCTTTTTGGGTAAATAGGATCGAGATATTTTTCAGCATATATACGTTTCCAGGCTACTATCTCGTCAAGCCTATCCGTCTGAACACAACCAATTGCGGCGGCAAATTCATTTATTCTGTAATTCAGACCCGTTACACTATAATCTGGTTTACCATAATTTCTATATTTCATTGCAAAATCAAATAAATCTTTATTACCAGTTACAAGCATTCCGCCTTCGCCGGTTGATATAGTTTTTGTTGCATAAAAAGAATAAACACCAGCGTCACCCCACATACCGGGCTTCTTGCTTCCCCACGAAGCACCATGGGCATGGGCACAATCCTCAAGAAGTATTATGCCCTTGCTTTTGCAATATGCCGCAATCTTTTCAATCTCAAAAGCTATATGGCCTCCAATATGAACTACCCATACTGCAAATGGGTTAAAAAGCTCAATCTTAGCCTTTAAATCCTCAAACGACATACATAGATCATTTTTATTGCAATCGACTAATTCTATCTTTGCACCTGCTTTAATTGCGCTTAAGGGGGTTGCCATAAACGTATTCGAAGGACAGAGTATTGTTTTACCTTTAACGTCAAAAAAATCAAGTGCCGCCATGGCAGCACCAGTCCAACTCGAGAATGAAACCGAAGGTAGCTGGTTGTATTCAGACCACTTTTCTTCGAACATTTTAGTGAACTTCCCCTCAGTCCATTGGTTTGTCAAAACAATCTCGTCCCAATAATTGTGTAATTTTTTAAGATCTTCCTTCTCAAACCCTATTGTAAACTTCATTCAATCCTCCAATTGCTTGTATTATCGTTCATTTTGTTCTTGTTTAAGCAATTTTTCACACAGTATCTTTCAACACATTTGGAAAGCGTCACTTCGACTTCATCATCATCCTTAATTGCCATCATGAAATCCTGGATAAATTCCCCAACACGCTTTGGAGCATTAAAATCATTAAAATAATTAAATCTTTTTCTCCATAAAGAAAAATCACCTATTGTCTTGTCGCCTTCTGCAAAGCTTATAATTGCTCTAATAAATGTATCGATGTCTTGATATAAAAACTTTTGAGAACTGTCTGTATAAAAAGGATGTTCCGTCCACCCTGAACAATCCCACATAACAACACTATTGCCATATACTGCCGAAATAATTCCGGCAGAATTCAAACCAAAACATACAGACAGTTCCCCATAATTGGATGCCTCAACAGGAGAAATAGCCGAATCCAGCATTATCAACCTTCCTTCCTTTTTAAGTTTTTTGGCCTTTGATAATATAAGGGTACCTCCCGGAAGTTCTAAATAGTTTGTTTCACCGCTGTTTTTTCCTTTTACCACCGCTGACCAGCGCCGGTTATTTTCAACCAATTCAAAAATCCTTAAAAAGAAGCGTGAAAGGTCATCAGGCGTTTGATAAATATTGTATGCAACTGAAGAATCAAATATGGTAATGACAAAGTCTATTTTATCCGGTGAAAACAATTTCATATTGTTTTTGTTTTCCTTCCCCTTGAGCCAGATGCCTGAAGGTAAAACATATCTGCATGTATGTTCGCCCTGTGTAACAAAATCCTTGATTACATCACCCCAGAGAAACAATACGTGGAACGGAAAAAGATGAGTCGGTGTAAGCCTCATTGGATAATTAGACCAGTTAAAACCTATTAAAATTCCGCCGGCATCCTCAAGCGCCCTTGCAATGATTTCTTGTTTCCAAGAGGTATCATTGTGCTGTATTAACAATTTTACTTTATAATATCTGAAAGCAGATACATATAGGATATACCAGAATAAATATTCCACCCAAAAAGCTCTGTACCAATAGGGCTGATCCAATTTGTATGAGTATAACCCAGACAACATCTTTCTTAAGTGTTCCCAACCAAAATCTGCATAATTGAGCAGTGGAATAATGTGTGCATCTATCCATTTGACGTTTTGTTTGTCGATCTCCTCAATAACCTCTTTTTCTGCAGGCGTATCGGTACGGTCGAGATAATAAACAATATCAAAATCATCGCTATTCACATGACCCTTCCAGAAAAGAAAATCCACAACATCTCTATGCGTATACTCAACCCATAACGCAGGCTTTGCACAAACCTTGTTTGAACGACCAATCAATACTGACAAAACAACCCTTTTGAGAACCAATAGAAAATAGTAATAAGGTTTGAGAAATGATCTCAATGTCTCTAAAAAACAAAGAAGCGTTTTTATGGAAAACGCCTGATTATAGTAATAATTTAAGATATATTCGTTAAACTTGTTTTTAATGAGATATATCCAGTTATCGGTATACCCTAAAGATACAATCTCAGCTTCGACCATCTTTATAAAAACAATCTGATTAAATATATATGAAGAAATATAGGTCTTGGTCATATTTTTCACTGTATCTACTTCTTTCGGGTTAACACATTCGCATATATAAGATGTTAAATATGACAGATCTTGAAGTGTGCTGTATATAAGTGCCCTGCCATATTTATCTCTTTTGTTGAAAGTAAAATGTATAGGGTTGAAAACACCATTTTTATCAATTAATTTTATCAGTTTAATCGTATATTTTGCTACACTCCTCTCGTCATAATAAACCTTAATGGCAAAAAAAAAGATTTTAAAAATAAGAACAATACATCCACAAGGCCAAGCCTTTCGACCCAAACATTTCTTTTTCTTGAAGAACCATTCATTGCAGTATATCTCCAATCAAAAACTGAATACCCTATTTAACGTTTTTTACGTGCCTATTTTCATTCCATATAAGTTCATATTCGTTAATCCGCTTCAAATCTCTATTTACCATCAATTCTCTCAGCCCAAGAAGCTCCACAGCGTTAAATTTTTCAGATATCACCGCAGTTATCTTGGTAGCATCGCCAAGATCAAGCAGAAATGCTTCCAGATTTTCGTCATACTGAGAAAGTATTTTATCTTTGTAATCGTAATACCATTCACACCCTGGATAAGGGGTTGCAAAAAAAGGATATACTTGAATCCCAAGCTTATCCCAAGCCTTTATGTTTGTCCTGATAGTCTCGAAAGATTCTTCCGGAAATCCGATTATCTGATTAGGGATCGGCCTTATACCCGCATTCATAGTAACTGCTATGGCTTTTTCATTGAGTTTTGACGTAGAACCCTTGCCAATCGATTTCAATATACTATCAGAGAAAGATTCAAGACCGTAATCAAGATGAGCACAACCAAGTTCTTTAAAACGTGTCAATAGATCATCGTTCACAACAGCAGCATGTGCAGTTGTCCCCCAATGAATTCCTCTACAGGAAACCTGATCGTGCCGTTTTCCCTCTCTGATACATCTCGGCTGCAAACCCGATTTTACCCATAGGTCATAGAATTCTTCAAACCAATCGCTTTTTCTTGCAAGAACAGCAAAATTTTCATCGAGAATCGATACAAAATCCACGCCAAATCTATCTTTTGCATACTTTACAAGACCTACAATATAAGTAGGACTGTGATGACGGATCTTTCTGTGCTGTGTAATCTCCACATCCTTTTTTCCGCCTTTCTCGACAATTTTCAACTCACCACTCAAACCAAGATGAAAACAGAACTTACATCTGTATGGACACCCATAGCTTGCTATTATGCCAATGTGTCTTTTAGCAAGCATCGCCTCCTCACTTAATAACAAACCGCTGTTTTTAAAATATATATCGAGAGGAAACATCTCCCATGCCGGGTACGGCAGGGAATCAACATCATCCAATAGCGGTCTTTCTTCTGTTAAAAAAAGCTGTCCTTTTTCGTCTCTGAATATAATACCCTTTATATGTTTCAAATCATTATTTTTTTCATCGACGTTTTTCAAAATTTCTGGAAGCGTCATGTAAGCTTCTCCGATGATGCCCACATCAATCTCAGGCAAAAAAGCCATGACATCATAGGGTATAGGTGTAATAAAACCTCCTCCAGCTACAATTAAGGCATCAGGACTTTTTTCACGGGCCAGTTTCACAAATTTCTTTATAAAACCATATGTAGTGATAAGTCCACCAACAGCGATTACACCCCATGTGTCTGCACTAAGCACCTGGAGTGTTTCTTCTTCACTGGGTCTCCAGGCATTCGCATCAAAAACCTGCACCATATGACCTTCCCTTATCGCTATTGCGACCAGCTGGGCCATTCCATAAGGTATATGCGATGGGCTCTCGTTTTGTCGAATAATCGGATTAACAAAAAGTATTTTTGCCAATTTCAATCACCTTTTGCTCTAAAATGATGCTTCATTGAAATAATCGAGTACATCAGCGAGTCTCGCAAACTCTATTCCCTGACCAAACAAAATTCCACCTTCGGTGCAATTATATGTAATACAAGGTGCATGCGGTGCCATTTGCTTAAATATTTGAGCATACCAAAAATAACCTGGATCGGTTATCCATGTTTCATTAAGGTAGGGATTATATATCTTCACCAGACCTGCCTCAGGATTATCTGGAAATAATTCGAGCAGATGTTCGTAGTACTGCGTATTTCTCACTTGTGTCCCTGGTGGATAAGAACAATCCATACCTGTCAGTATTACCGCCGGGCTTTTGAGTATAGTATGGGCAAATACCCAGGCAGATGCTCCCACATTGCCGCCAGTAACCATACATGGAACTTTATTCATTTTATATATTCTTCTCGTAACACTTTCTGGATTGTCGTAGTCATCGTAAAGCGGATTCCACCAATAAAGCTCCATGCCTGCGCTAATGCATCTCTGTGCTATCTCGGGAGAAGAGCTTGTCGATATGATTAACCTTATTTTTGGTCCAAAAAGGTTTACCAGTTCTATGAGTTCCTCATTTCGAGCTATCTGATCGGTATTTAGAGCAGGATCAAGATCCTGACGCTCAAAGTAGTCATCCTCTGGTCTTTGCGAAAGCCGTGGGTCACCAAACCACCTGATAATCCGATGGGGATCTGGATCAACCGTAACCACAAAATCAGGCACAATACCGTTTCTCAGGCAGTGCCCCATAGAACCATCAGCGCTTATGATATATCCTTTAAAGCCTTTCTTTTTTAGTGTCTCCAATGACTTAGTGCGATGAAGGCTCGGACCACCAGAAACAACAAGTGAAGGTTTAGGTATTTCCTCTTTAAGCTCCACTTGCAGGTCTTTGATAGTTTTCTTTATGTACTTAAGGTTTTCTTCTGCATGTTTAAAACCAAGACCAGCTGTCTTTTTTAGCGTAGCATCTGCAAGTAGCTTGAATTGTTCATCAGTCAGCATTTTCTTCTTCCCACAAAAATTTATTTGATTTCATTACAAACGCAATACTTCCTCCAAGTTTCTCAAATGCTTTTGTCTCAAATATCTTTGAGAAGTCAGCTTCTTTCGTCTCGCTGTTATCGGTGTTAACATTCATTGTGTTCCCAAGGTTGTAATTACCTTTTAAAAATTTACTCATGTTCAAATCTCCTTTTTTGTTAAAACGAATTCTGCAAATAGCAGATCAATTTCCTCGTCAATATCAATCGATCTGTTATAGGGCATAATATGAACACCCGAATTTTTCGATATAATGACTCCTTCATCAAACAAGGTTTCCCTTCTTGTAGCATATGCCGCCCCATTAGGTACAACGATCTTTTCAAGCGATTGAAAAATACCTCTTTCACCTTTCAGCTCGCCCTCGATAAGAAGCGTAGCCTTGTAATCATCCTTAACATTGAACATCCACTCAGGTCTTTCGTGAACGGTCTTGGCTGTAAATACAGATCCAAGACTTCGATCGGACATCAAAATATCAATACAGGCATCGATATCAAGTCCTAAACAAAATGGGGTTGTGGGTTGCATAGTAACCACAATATCAACTTTTTTAGATTCTTCTTTTTCAACGAATTCGACAGCATGCTGAGTTACCCATTCGGAAGGACAGTCTTCGGCAAGGTGTGCAGGTCTATCAAATGGCACCTCAGCACCATATTCAAGTGAAATCCTTTTAATCTCGGGGTGGTCTGTAGATACAATTATACGCCTTAAGTGTTTACTGCCAAGCGCAGCCTGGATCATATAGGCAACAAGTGGCTTGCCACCAAGAGTCCTTATGTTTTTCAACGGTATCCTCTTTGATCCCCCTCTTGCATGAATTACTCCGATAATATTAGTTTCATCATTCATATTTCACCATTTATAAGGAATAGAAACATCTACGTCAGCATCTTTGAGCAAATCAAGATTACTAAAAACCTTCTTGAAGGCTTCTGCCACATCGCGCATATCATCTATCGTATTTGGACGATTGATATGATAAAACCAGATGAAGCGCTTTTTAAGCAACTCCTCACCCACAGGACAATCTCCCAACCTGTAATTTCTTTCAATACCATACATATGGCAAGACCAAGGACAATTGTTTTTCCCATATGCAATTTTCTTCAAAAATATCGGATTCTCATACATTAAATGTAAATAACCTGAGCCAACAGGTATCCCTTCGGCTCTTAAGGCAGCAAGTATCTTTTGACGCTCAACTCCAGTCAATAAAGAATCGTAGAGCATCGGAAAAACATGGGGTACGGTACCATCCTTTATCTTTGGTACACAAAGACCCGGTATATCTTTCAATATTTCACACAAAAACATTGCATTTTCAGTACGTATACGGTTATTTTCGTCGAGTTTCTCAAGTTGGGCTATTCCCAAAGCGGCCGTTAATTCCGTCATCCTGTAATTCAAACCTACCAAATTAACCAGTTCTTGTTCACTCCATGAATAATCAGCTATCAGTTCCCCGTGGTTTCTTATCAGCCTTACTCTCTTTGCATAAGCAGGATTGTTTGTTACAACCATACCTCCCTCGCCTGTCATCAGGTTTTTTGTCTCCTGAAAACTAAAAACACCTATATCGCCGATTGTTCCAACATATCTATCGTTAAATTTTGTCCCTGGTGCCTGCGCTGAGTCCTCGATAACGAACAGTTTGTGGTTTTTTGCTATTTTCATGATGGCGTCCATATCAGCAGCATTACCAAGAAGATGCACAACAAGGATGGCCTTTGTTTTAGGTGTGATGGCCGCTTCTATTTTGAGCGGATCAATGCAAAACTCTTTATCTTCCACATCAGTAAAAACCGGTATTGCATTAACGGAAACAATGCTCATGGCAGTTGCATTAAAGGACATGCACGTTGTAATTACTTCATCGCCAGGCCCTATACCAACTGCACCCATCGCTGCCGACAGACCAGAGGTAGCAGAATTAACCGTTATAGCGTATAATACATTAAATTTTTTTGCGAAAGCGGCTTCAAATTTTCGTACCATCCGTCCGCCAAGAAAACTAAAATACTGACCAGAAATATCCTCTGCCTCTGAAGATGGTGTTACGAGGATTTTCTCTATATCGGGCGTGGCGCTTCCCATGAAACGAGAAAATTCTTGCCTCTCAAGGACCTCTCTTATATAATCCCACTCTTTTTCATCAATGACGACTGAACTATGAAAAGGCCTCTTGCGTGTCGGTTCACCACCTAATAACGCCAACTGATTCATATATCATTTTCTCCTAATTTCATTCTTTTTCATGATGTTTTGAATTGAGTAACTCAAACACATTTACAGGGAAACCGTTACGTCTCGCCGATTTGACCAAACCATGGCATATCGCCAGTGAAGCAAGGCCGTCTTCTCCGGAACAATTCACCCTGTTTTTAACCTTTCTTATGACAGATACAATATCGTATACAGCATTTACAAATCTATCCCTTTTTTGGATACTGCGTCTTTCTATGTCTGATAGTTCTCTATAGCCTGAATACCTACGGCTATCCATAAAAGAATACATCTCTATGTTCTCTCCATTGTTTAATATTCTTATTCTGCCTTCTTCTCCGATAATATCGATTTCAAATATGAGATTCTCTCTTTTACCGATTGCAGCAATCGTGCAAACACAGTTGTTTTCAAATACAATCCATCCTGATATATCCGGGTCAAGTTTATTTACATCGTTAGAGATCCCGCTAATTTCAGTTATGTTCTTTTGCAGAAGCATCCTTGTAACGTCTATCAGGTGGGAACCAATATTAAAGATCTGACCTGAATAAAACGCATTCATAACCTTAACAGTCCCTATCATACCCTTTTCAATCATTTCCTGGGCGTAGAGATATGTATCATCCCATCTCCGAGTGTGGTTAACTGCCAAGACAACATTCCTATCTGAACATAACCTGACCAATTCTTTTGCATCCTCAATATTTGAAGTTATAGGTTTCTCACAAAAAATACCTTCGACAGGATAATTTACAATCTCCTTAGCTATTTGATAATGGCTTTGTTCAGGTGTGCATATGGAAACAATCTGAGGTTGTAAAACCTCCATCAAATCCCTAACATTCTTATACACAGGTATATCTCTGCGATGTTCTCTAAAAACCACCGTTCTGCCTTCATCAATCTCAACAGCTCCTACAAGCACAGTTTCTTCACACCTTTCGTATGCAGAAACATGACTCCATGTTCCAGTTCTATTTGGGTCAAGGCTAAACTGAAAACCTATATTTCCTAAGCCAACTACAGCAGCTCGATACATATTTTTAGATATCCTTCAAGAAATATTGAATTTTTCAACGCTTTTATTGTACTCTTCCCATTGCCCAATATCCAACCAACCATCATAGATTGGATATACGCTTACCTTCTCTCTATTTATAATTATATCGATAAGCTCGTTCATATCAAACAACCTATTACGAGGAATATATTGAATGATATGGGGCTCCATAACATAAACCCCAGTATTGATAACAACATCGTGGACGGGCTTTTCCTTTATCTTATCAAGTCTGCCGCCTGACATCTCAAGAACACCAAAAGGAATCTTTACCTCATTATGACAACCAATAATTGTTATTGCAGATTTATTCTCCAAATGCCATAAAAGGACCTGTTCAAAATCAACATCAAGCACTGAATCACAGTTAGTTACAAAAAAGGTTTCTTTTAATTTATCTTTCAAAAGCCTTAAACCTCCAGCAGTACCGAGAAAATCATCCTCTTCAACCCATTCAATCTCATACGGATATTCGTTATCCTTTAGAAAAAGTTTTATGAACTCCTTCTTATAATTGAGCGTATATAAAAATTTATGCATGCCATAAAGAAAAAAACGCTCCATTATCACTTCTATAACAGGTTTGTTTCCAAGAGGAATTAGAGGTTTAGGAAGAATTTTTGTAAAAGGATCAAGCCTCGAACCCTTACCGCCAGCCATTATTACAACTTGATTTTCATATTGTTTCTTTGGAATAATCTTTTCCTTAGACCCGAGCATATCTGTCCACAGAAACACATCTTCAATAATGCCGAAGTTATTTAACACAGGAATTTGTTCTATTTCTGTCTCAACCATCAGAGTTTTTACATGTTCCTCTATGTCCGCAATACCGGATCTCACAGCAATAAAATCTCTGTGCATAACCAAACCAATTTTATCGCTGAATTTTCTGCCGTCTATAATCGCCCTCCTTATATCACCATCCGTTACCGTACCAAGAAGTCTGTTTTTTTTATCTACAACAAATAAAACTCGCTCAGCAGTTTCATTGAGTTTCTGCATAGCCTGCTTAATAGTTACACTTTCTGAAATCAACATGGATTTCAGCTTATTTTCGTCAAATCTATCCCTTTTTATCATAAAAATCGTCTTTCACCGCCAGTGAATACATCATCTTATCACACAAAATCCTTTTTGAATCAAACTGTTTGATAAAGTTATATTTTTAAGTTTTTCAATAATATCTCTGCTCATATTACCTTTGCCGTAGGGATTCTCCACATCTCTGATCGATGCAACAAAAACCTCTGAAACGGCTGTTTTAATTGCCTCTGAGATGTTTTTTCTATTGCATACGTTAACATCTATCACATTCT
>Ga0255345_1000590_pt1 | contig 58770 bp, 39 predicted proteins | sample wastewater_treat_6_FD_192415 | JGI IMG/M metagenome (GOLD analysis project Ga0255345, IMG submission 192415) | Wastewater microbial communities from Lulu Island WWTP, Vancouver, Canada - plant20 | ecosystem: Engineered > WWTP > Wastewater > Unclassified | place: Canada: Vancouver, British...
GATCTCCCGACCCGATTGAATACATACGGAGTCCAGAATGAATTCACTCCGCCAATCGCCGACTGGACAAGGCGATTGAAAAATCCGGTCCCCTTCGAATCATCCCATCCCTCTTTTATGTTGTCGAAAAGCTCCACATTCCTTTTCATTACTCCGCTGATAAGTATCGTGATCGGCAAGAGTCCCAGCGTGACGGCAGCTCCCTTGATGGCGATGAGGGCCATATTGTCGGGTTTGGGCAACCCCTTTGTCATAACACCGCCCATCGCGGATGAAACCCCGACGGTGAGAGCTATTGCAACCAGCGCATTGTGATCCGCCCTTTTTAGCCCGCTGACCATGGACGAAATGGAATCTTTAAAGGATTTAGTCCTCGCGAGGGCTATGACGCCAGCGGCCATAAGCATCGATGTCCCTTCAGCAATGGATATCGAACCCCTTATGAACCTGTCCCAGAAATCGTCATTGCCTGATATCGCCATACCGAGATCAGCTCCCAAGATAACAGCCCCTGGGATGAAAAATTTTGCCGTCTTGGCCAAAAAGCGCCTTCGTTTGGGAAATAAAAGATATCCGAGGTACTGGGTGGCAGCCCCCGCTTCATAAGCCTTCAGTAGGAAAGAGACGGCATCTCCGATTGAAAGGGATGAATCAAAACTGCCCGCGATGTTCGAATATGTCGCAGGATCATATAGCGCCATGGCTCCCCTTGCAGCGCCGGAAAAGAAACTGCCGTACATCTGAAATGCCCTGCCCAGTATAGTCGTGGTGAGCAATGAGGCCTCGGGCAAAATTTGAGCGAGGGAGGTCGGGGCAAGCCACGCGCCTATTTCGAGGCCGCCTTTCAAGGCAAGACCGGCGACATCGCTGATGGACTCTTTCATGCTTCTCTCATAAAGCCCTATCGAAGCGGCGGAGAGCGCCTCATCGGTGTTCCACCCATTTCTCAACTTATTGAAAAGGGAGGCTCCCCCGGCAATCATTGCGGGGACGACAGCCGACTCTATCCTTCCATCAAACATAAAATCCGCCGCCATCGTAGCGGCAGCCGCAACTCCTCCAATCATTACACTCTGTGAAAGGCTCTCGGAATGCGCATTGGCAAGAGCCGCTTTTATCCTGGCGATGAGCCCCTTGAGAAAAGGGGACCTGGCTTTCAACTCCTCCCTGCTGAGAATTCTTCCGTCCTCAATATATGGCGAAAGCTCCGGCATGGAGAGCACGGAACGCGAGGAATCCGTTGTGGCGTAGATTCCATTTTCGGTAAAACGCCTAGCTCTGTCCAACCCCAGCGCCCAAGTCTTCATACCGATGAGCAGAGAGATGATGCGCTCCTCGTACCTAGCGGCTATATCGACATGGCCGGAAGAGAGCTCGACCCCCATCTTCGCAAGATCGTCGGCCGCGGCCATCATTTTCCCGAGCAGAACTTTTCTCGCCTTGAAATCTCTCCTGTGATGAGCTCTCTCAGTCTGCCTTGCCAAGGACTCCAATAAAAGGGCTCTGGCTGAAAAAACGATATTGTCATCTTCTTGAGAAGCGGGATTTTCTAGAACCTCGCCGATCAATCTCTCCACCGATTCGTAGCGTTCGGACCTTTGGATAGTGAAGGCAGATGTGTGTTTCATCAAAGCAAAAGCCTTGAGCAAATTAGCCCTGACCAGGTCAACGCCAGAGGCATCCGAAGATTCCTTGCTTAAATCAGCTATGATGCCATTTAACGACTTGAGGGTTTCCACGGCATCATTGGGAGTAACATAGGCCGCCGCTCCGAAGACGGCCTCACGATGAAGTCTCCTGCCGTCATCTATTACATCCAGTATGCGAACCTCATAACCTGCGGAGGGCTCAAATCGGGATTCCAAAATAGCACTGGCCTTTTTGAAACAGCTTCGCGCCGCCTCCGGATCAAGAGAGGAATGAGCCTTGTAGGCTTCCGACAGATAAAGATTCAGAGTATCTATTTCACCATGTATAGATGAAACGACATTCGCCCTTGCTATCGGAGAGGTCAAAAAGGAGGGGCGCGCAGCATTGATCGCCGGATCATTCAAAAGATCATAAGCAAGAAATGGTGAAGATACGGGGGAGGCATAGGTATTGGCAGAAAAACTGCTTGCCATCGGAAAGATCGACGAAAAAAACGGTGCAGAAGCGCGCATCAAATCCTCGGCGTTAGTTAAATATTGGCCTAAAACCTATTTCCGCCAGCTTTTTCGACCATGGCAGGGAAAAGTTGCTACCTTTTTCCTTTTCGTCCTCTTAGGCAACAGTAAAGGCCGCAAAATCGGCGTTTTACACCCATATACCGCTGCAACCGCACCAAGAGTGCAGTGGCCGAGCAAATGGAGGAGACTACAAGGTCGGAAATTAGAGCCTGCAACTAAGCAGATGCGGAAAATAATTGCTTGCTTTCCGAAGTTCGAAGGATAGTATTCCGAATCTTTATTTTTGGATAAAAAACGCGCGCTTACATTCCAAACGGAGGCCCTAGATGGCAAGCTTAATCTCCCTCATAAAGCCAGCCCCCTATATCCCTCAAATAGAGGATCCGGAGGAAAGAAAGAGGCTCTACAAGCATTTTAGAACTCGCAACCTATACGGTATGGTCGTCGGTTACGCCATCTACTATTTTGTGAGAAAAAATTTCTCGATGGCCATGCCTGTCATGCTTCAGGAACTCGGTTACACAAAGACCGATTTTGGAGCTATACTGACTCTCTTTGCGATACTTTACGGAATCGGTAAATTCGTAAACGGCGTCCTTGGCGACTACACCAACGCCAGATATCTGATGGCATTCGGACTTCTGCTTTCCGGCGTAATCAATTTCTTTTTTGGAATGAGCAGCGGAATAATGGCCTTTGGATTTTTCTGGCTGTTAAACGCTTGGGTGCAGTCTCTCGGCATGCCCGCCAGCGTAAGACTTCTCACAAGATGGTTCAGCCCTACTGAACTCGGAACCATATGGGGGATACAGAGCACGGCGCATCAGATAGGCGGAGCCGGAATAATGGTCTTCGCCGGATGGCTCATACCCCGTTATGGATGGAGATTCTCCTTCTACATTCCGGCAGCGATAGCGATTTTAACATCTTTCTGGCTGATCAACCGGCTTCGTGACACCCCGCAATCCGTCGGCCTTCCTCCGATAGAAAAACACCGCGGGGAAACCACCGAAGCGGACCCAGATGCCGGAGACACAAAACCCTTCATGGTGATAATGAAGGACCACATATTCCGAAACAGACTTCTATGGATCGTCGCCACCGCCAACATATTCGTCTACGTGGTCCGGGTTGGCATAATGGACTGGGCTCCCACATTCCTCACCGAAGCGAGAGGGTCGGGCCTAGTTGGCGCCGGATTCAAAACAGCGGCATTCGAGCTGGCAGGGATGCTCGGCGCAATCGGGGCTGGATGGGTCTCTGACAAAATTTTCAGAGGAAGGCGAGGGCCCCTCGCAACGATCTCGATGATTCTCCTCGGAGTCGTCGTATCGTTGCTCTGGATACTCCCTCCGGGCAGACCGATGATCGATACAGCTCTTCTGATAGCAGCCGGCATTCTCGTCTATGGTCCACAGCTTCTCGTCCCGGTTGCAGCTACGGACTTCGCTTGTAAACAAGCCGCCTCTACGGCGGCCGGAGTTACCGGCGCTTTCGGATATATCGGAGCCGCTATTTCAGGACTTGGAACCGGGCTTCTCGTTGACAAGTACGGATGGGCCGGAGGCATATATTTCTTTGCCGGGGCGGCATTTCTTGGCTCCATACTATTCGCGATGACTTGGAATAAGCGATCGCCTCACATCAAGAAGATAAAATAACGGTGGGCAACAGACCTAGATAGATTCGGGGATATATCCAACACATATCCCCGATTTTTTATGCCTTGAAACTTTTCTTGATCGAACCCACTGATGAACACTCCACCTGCGAACTATAGTCGGACATATTGACAAGCACCGAGCAAAAATCGCCCCCATTATTCCATGAAAGTTTTATTTCCTTTTCCGAAGGAGAGAAGACGGAAAATTTACCTTCAAAGGCTGGATGTTCATTTCTGAACCTGATCAGTTTGATCAGTCTCTGAACGACGGGTTTGCCCATGCACTGCGATATCTCATCGATAGTAAAGTTGTGCCTGTTGATTTCCCTTCCTTCCTTTGAAGCCTCGACCCCCTCGTAGTCATTCTCTCCCGCCAGAAGACCAACGTAGTAGATCTGGGGAATCCCGGGTGTAAAAAGCTGAATGGCCCTTGCCGCTATGTATGCATCATCGTCGCAGCCAAGCGCCGAGTAATAGGTGCATCTTATTTGATGGACATCAAATCCGTCGGGGTCCTTGTGCTTATCTGAAAATATAAGGCTGAGATTGGCCCCCATCTTCATGCAATGTTCTACCAGCTTTCTGGCATCGTCGGTTTTAACAAGACCGTCCATGTCGGGTTTGACCGGTATGCCATCATGACAGTCAAGCATCGTAAACTGCCTCTTAGGTCGGCTCCCAAGATATTCGGCGAGCTTACGCGAATATCTGTTCACCATGGCATCCAACACCAAATAGGGGAGTATAAAATCGTATATCCAGCATCCATGATTGGAGAGTTTAAATTGAATCGAGTGGTGGGCGTGCACCTCAGGGAGGAGTTCCAGACCTAAAGAAGATGCAACCCCGTTTATCCAGTCGATGAAACTGTAAATTTCAGGTTCGACGAAAAAGCAACTCGTGCCCATCTTCTTTATGATATAACCTATGGCATCCAGCCTCACTATCCTCACTCCGTTCTTGCTGAACTTTTCAAGGACATCGACAAAAAGTTTTTTTACAGTATCAGAACTCAAATCCACATCTATCTGCTCGGAGGGATTCTGTTTCCCAAAGGTAGTCCAAACCGTCTCCGTTTTGCCCGTATCAGAAATAACAAATTCTGAATAAGGGACTTTCCTTCTCAAAAATATCTTGGCTATGTCTTCCTCTTTTGGGACGGAATCCTCCCATATCTTGTCGATAGTGAGAAACATGTCTGCATATTGCGAAGACCTTCCGTGCTTCAAAAAATCCTGAAAGTATGGAGACTCTTTCGATACATGGTTGACCATTAGATCGAGAAGAACGTCCGCATGAGACGAAATCGCGCGTATCTCATCCCATGATCCAAATTTTGGATCGATTTCAAAATAGCTCAGCGGAGCGAAACCCCTGTCCCCTGAGGATGGAAAAGGGGGAAGTATGTGCACGCCGCCCTGGAAAAGATCCGGAAAAAAATCCAACATAACTCTGTTGAGGGTCCTCAGATCCCCGCCGAGCGAATCCGGATACGTTATGAGCTGAACCTTATTTTTGACCGTCATGAAAGATCTCCATTCAACGGAATACAACTACATTCTGTGGAGTATATTGACGCACCGCTTTTAGGCAAGACGAAACGTGTATGGAATAGCCATTCACATCAGTGAAGCACTGGCATTCTGGAAGCAAGTGCCATAAAGCAAGGCATAGCTGTATTCATATACCATGTCTGTCCGCTTACGACTATGTTGGCTGTCGCAGCGTTCAGCGCGTTTGCCCCAAGGGCGATGTGAAGATCCCCGACTAAGTTAGGACGGTTGGTAACGAACACCCTAGCGTTTTCTTCGAGGAAGACTTTGCCTCCTCCATAAACCGCAAAATCGCTGTCATGGAATCTGGAAGAGTGCATTGTTCTCCTGATAAGTTCTTGCGGGACATTCCCCAACACCTCACTTGCAACTCTTTGAACACGGGAGGTCGGCGAATCTATTGAAGCAGCCAGCAAATCGGCAAAAATCTCGGAGTTCTCTCCATCAACTGTAATCAGCTTCCTCGAAGCTGAGGGGTTTTTGATTAGCCAGCCTGCAACCTGACCACCTATATCTTTGACAACTTCGCTCATCCACGCAAGAGACTGGTCGGAAGTCGATGGCATGCGCGGGAAGTTCCCTGTGGCGACATCCACTATGGTATGTGGGCTCCTGTACCATGCAGGCATAGCCAGATAAAGGCTCGGCCTGAAAGCCTTCTCCTTCGCGCTATCTTGGAGTACGCCTAGCTTCGTCCTAGCCAACCTCTCCCATCTAAGATTCTCATCGGCGAATTTGGCGCCCCTTTCGATTCGTTTTTTCAGATCGGGGTGCTTCCTAAACAAATGGATCTTCTCCGCAGCTATTTTGTAAGCCTCGATATCGAATTGCTGCGAGGCGCTTTTAGTTCCGAGATCGATTATAGAAACCGAATCACCTAAGCCGTTTGCTCTAATCCACTTGGCAAACCCAGATACCTCAGGCACAACGACGAATCCTTTTCCTCCGACAGCAAGCATCTCGGCGGGGGCCATTCCAAACGGCTCATGAAATTGCGTTCCGAGATAGGCGATGGCATCCTTAGCTAGAAGCGCTATGACGCTGGAATCGAGATTTCCTATTCTGACGATATCGCCTTTCGCGCTGACTTCAAGCCCGTACTCACCCGCCACATCGCACACCTTCTGAATCTCGGCCCTTTCCTCTTCAGTTGGATTCTCAGGATTCCCACCTATCATTAGGAGCTTCACATCTTTATATTCTTCTGGATACATTCCCTTGAGTTCGCCGAGTATTCGAACTTGGCCTGCGAGATTTTTATCGTGGGCAATCCTTCCCCAGCTCATGAAATATCTGTCTCTTTTGAGATCGTGCGCAGAGACCTTCTGCGCCGCGGCCGTGCGATAGCACTCGTGCTCATCACACTCGTCTATGAAAAATGCTCGATTCACGCCCGGAGGAAGCATCCGCGAATTCGGCACATCTATTCCGTACAGCTCGGCGTAAGCACGGTTTTCATCTGGAGTGTTGGCAACCACGAAATCGGCGCCTAAAAACGAAGCCCTTTCCGCGTGAAGCCTCGGACCGAACCACAATTTTGATTCGTAGTAAGAATTCGGATCTCTTACATCTCTTCCGGAAAGAGAAAGTTTTCTCAGCCCCATCGAGTGAGCAATGAAAATGGACGGTCTTCCAAGCGCCTGGCCCGCTGCAACCGCTACAACCCCACCGTCGGCATACCCTCCTATGAAACCGTACGCCCCTCTGAGGAGGGCTATTGCTGAAACATCGACAGATGTCCCATACAGATTGGGATACAGATCTTCTTTCCTGACAAATTCATACCGGCTTTTTACAGGCTTTCCGTGATCCCCCGCCTGTATGCCACCGGCCGGCACCCTCACTATCTCCACCTTCCCGCCGCTTTTATGCTGGAACCAATTGAGATACGCAGGACCGTCGTCGAACCTCTGCGCTATGATCACTATACTGTGCCCAAGTTTCGCAAGCGCCATAGCCTCGTCCAGCACATAAAAGGTTTGCCCTCCCGTATCTGTACCTGAGGAAACCCAACCTCGCTCGGCAGGACTTAGCGAGCTGTTCGCGCCCATGTAGTTGACTCTAGGCATATGCCCTTGAGTCTGAATCATAAATATCGGGGGATGATTTGAAAGCTCGTTGGAAAAAGAATCGAAGCTGTATGGATCTATAGTTTGGACACCGTTCCTCTCAAAAATTTCTTTATACGTTCTGTAAGCAAATGAGTCTAAGATACCTTCCTTCGTGATCTGCCTGTTCATGCTAACATCCTTTGTTTAAGATGGACCGACAACACACGAGCAATGCTCAAACTCAATTCCCGCAGATTTATCGCTTTGTAACGCAGGAAGTTGCTTAGTTTTTTCCCCTTGTTTTACAGGCAACTTGATCGCCCTTTACGTTCCATACGAGGCACATGAGGAGTCCTCCCATAACCGCGAAGGCTATGAGGCTCGGACCCCAGCCCTTCCAACCGAAAATATCTATTATCTTTCCCATGACTACGCCGACGAGCGATGCGCCAACGTACTGCATGGCATCGACGAAGCCGTGCGCGGTAGCGGTAGCCTCCCTGCCGCCGAAGTCCATCGCCACGGCGCTGCCTACGATCGAATGCGGCCCACTGAACATGAATGAAAGTATTATGAGAAGGATGCCGCACCAAAGCGGATTTATTGCGAAGATGAAAAGCAAAAGTAAAATCGCCTGCGCGAAATACATGATCGCAACTATCGGACCTCTTCTGGCAGCAAAAAGCCTGTCTGAAATCCAGCCGGCCACTATCGCACCAGAGAGTGCGGCTATCGGCATCAGCACCGCCTGCGCGCCAAATTTTACGGAGCCCGGCATGATATTGTGAACTTCCTGCAGGTATTTCGGAAACCACTGCTCGAGCCCATTTCTGACGACCCCCGTCGAAAGATATGCGAAACCCATTATCCACATATATTTATTGGAAAGAACTATCTTGAGAGAAGTGAGAAAGCCTACGTGCGACCCCTCTTCTACCTTGCTCTGAGCAAAATCAATATCGTCGAAGCCGGCCTCTTTAGGCGTCTCCTTCACAAAAAACAAGACGACTAGAGAGACTAGAACTGTTACGAGCGCCGGCGCTATGAAGACCCATTTCCAATGATATTTGGCTATGATGAGGGGCCCGAATATCATGATGGCAAGTCTTCCGCAGTAAACGACAGCGGTAAAAATTCCAGCGAAGAGGCCGCGCTCTTTGGTATCGAACCAGCTTCCGTTGACCTTCAAATTTCCGGGAGAACCGTATGCCTGCATATAACCATTTAACACCCAAACAGCGACGAACAGGTTCAGCACGCCGGTGTACGCGCTTATGCCGAAAAGGATGTTGGCTATTATCGTTCCGGCTGCGCCGAAGAGCATCATCTTCTTGCCGCCGAAGCGATCCACGATCGGGCCATTCACAAACTGTCCTATGGCGTATGCCACGTAGGTCGCCGTGATAATAAGGCCGAACTGGGCGTTGCTAAACCCGTACTCGTCGCAGATCGATTTGTTTGCCAGCGACAGGTTGTACCTCAAGGCGTAAAAGGAACCGTAAAGAAAGGCCAATGAAAGCCAGTTGATTCTTCTCCTGCGTATAAACTCCTTGGAAAGCGCCTTAGACATTTCGTATCTCCCTTTTAAACTCTCGAAAAATTTCGTGGAGGCTAACAGAAGCGGAGATGCTTAGCAACCCATGAAAGGCATAAAAAGGCAGGCCGGCCAATCGACCGCCTGCCTCTTGAAAACCGATTGATTTGTCAAATACGCCGCCCCGAAACGCCTCTCCTATAGAACAACGGCGACATCGCTCCGTAGATTATTTGAGAGACTCGAGGCTGCTCCACCTCATAGGCCCAGCCTTTGGAGGCATATTGTACCGCACCTTGCCGTCCGCTGAATTTGTCGAATTGACGAGGTACTGCTTAAATAGGGCATTGATAAGCCGCCTTTCCTTCAAGCTCCGGCTCCTTGGCAGGGCGACTACCTTGGAGCCTATCTTCGGTTCCCCGTAGATGCCGTGGGCATTGTACAGATGCTTGTGTTCCTCAATCCACTTTTTTAGAAGTTCAGAATGAGGGCCATTCGAAGCCAGCCATATAGTCGTCAACAGATTATGGCGTATGTCAAATCTGGAATCGTTCAGCTTCGAGGCAGAGTTCAATACCCCTGAAAGCAGGGGTAACAGATATTCAACTCTGTACTGTTCCATGCCCATTTCAGCTTTGGCAGGATTCCCCATCAAAATTTTGTACAGCGTGCCTTTGAAAAACGTGGGATCGGCCTTGGTTTCAAATGCGGGATCCCCCTGTATGGCGGAAAGCAAGAAAGCAAAGAGTGGCGACCCGTTTTGAACCACCGAATTGCCAGTGACGACGCCGCTGAACGGGAAACTCCTCCCTGGCACTGTAGCGGCATTATAGAATTTATCTTCCTGAGAAAGCACCGGTTTTCTGAAATGCTTGGCGATAAATCCCCTCGAACTGCCTGGCAATATTCTCAAAGCCTTCCATGCCTCACTGTCATACGTTCCCCGTTTTTCAGCAACCTTCTCGTAGAGAGCAATGAGTCCATAGCTCTGCATGACCAACCAGACATCTTCGCTATCCAAAAAGCCTTTTATCCTGTCGCCATGTGCCGCTCCTGCTACAGCACAAATTGTAGCGACCAAAAGGTTGTGGCGCACATCGGCGAGCGCCGGATCCAAGTCCGTAAGAATGATGCGCAATCTCGAAAGATATTCGTCAACCACTTCGCCAGGAGTCTCGGTGGTAACCAGCGCCCTAAAGACGACATCGTTGTATTCACTGGAGGCAGGACGAGGAGGTATGAAAGGCGACCTATCGGACCTTACATAATAATTTGATGTAAGCTTGATCAGCTTTTCCTGAAATGGAAGCATCGCATAGTTATCCTTTAAGAATCTGGCTCCGTCGCCTGATCTTGCCGCAAGGGTTCCTTGCCTCTCCGTTTCAAGGGCTTCGGCTGCCATCCGCTCATACAGTTTGACGAATGGCGAGGCGAGCCCTTCAGGCACTGCGGCCTCCAAATTTTTACGCTCCAGACCTATCTTCTTCAGGTTGCCCATAACAGCATCCAGCTGAATCGGAGAATTTCCTGCCTCCCTGAAGCTCGCTGTGACGCTCGCCCCGATCCCAAACTCCTTTATCGCCGTTCCTGCGACGTTGCCGGCGAGCGATGTCCATCCCAAGCTCAATTTCAAAACGTTTGCCGGGATCTCGTAGGTATATGCCTTTGCATATTTCGCCAGGAGGGTCTGCCGGATGTTGAGACCAGTAAACGCCGCGTGGAAAACGCCTAGCGCCGCGAGAAACGGGACCATCCCCATATGCGCCTCGACGTTTGCCAAGAGGTAATTCGTTATCTCGGGGAAAGTGGAGGCCATCCAGTCGATCTTGGGGATATTCGGCTTTATCGCATTCCCGGGTCCGATATATAAGAGCTGAATTGCACCTGCCCTCATAAATTTTGAAAGATCCAGGCCCCTAAAAACATCCTTTTTGTATATCCTCCAGTCGCCCCCGCTCTGAACGTGATGGCGGTACTGAACCGCATAACAAAACAGAGTGAAAATGGATGCGGAAAGAGGATTAAAACCCGAGGCGACCATGCCCGCAACGGTCCCAAGATAGGCTCCTAGGAAAAGTTTTCTGTCTATGTTCTTTGGCAGCTTGTCCTTCATGAAGGCGGCAAGGGTAGGATTCATACTGAAAATGGCATATAGGCCAGACGCTCCCACGTAGGAAGCAAGCGCCGCCGACGCCGCCGAGATAGCTGCGCCAGCCAATCCATCAGATGGAAGTGTCTTGTAGAATTCAACGGCCTTGTCCCAGGTCGAGTAACGCTGAAAAAGCATCTCCACTATATCCGTGGATGGTCGAAATGGAAGCGTCAGGCCATTATGCAACGCCTGTGCGAACGGGCTGGTAGCTCTCCATCCATCCCAAAAATTCATGAAGCCGTCGGTAAAGTTGGTATCCGAAATCGAGGTGACAAGCTGATTCATCCTTTCCGTCGCAGAGCTCACAAAATACGACAAGACGCTGCCCGGCCCGTACAGCTGACCCGTAAAATTTCCGCTGGCTGCCAAGGTAAAATCCGGCATAAAATTAAGCAGGGGAAGCGCACCACCAAAAAACGCATAGGTGGCAAGAAGCTTCATCGTTTCAGAAAATGCAACCTGGCCGAGATTGGTGTCGGAGTATCCGGTAATGAAGGCCTGCCTCGTCTCTTCAGAAGTCGCTCCACGCTTTATCTTTGAAGCGGCAACGGAAAGCGTAGCGCCCAGTCCCGCGCCCATGAGGGCGGCGGAAAACGAACCATTTGAAAAGAAACCGTACACAGCGCCAGCTATCGACGCCGGTATGGCACCGCAAAGCGCGGACTTCCAATAAGCCACGTTGTTTTCAAATGAGGAGGTCCTCAAAAATTCTGCTGCGCCCGCAATAATGTGATTGAAGGACTGGTCTGACTCCTCGGGATCTCTAGTCTGGCTTGCAATCAAGTTCTGCAACGGAGTTCTTACCTTCGTGCTCGGGCCATCTCCCGTCACAGGGGAAGGGTTCTCAAAAAGAGCCAGCGTCTTCGGGTGTTCCGGATAATATTCTTTCAGGGTATTGATGATGTTCATCGCGTCCAGCGGCCTGTGCTGTGCGAGAAAGTAATCAGCTATATAAACATAGAGATCCGGAAGCGTGGACTCCATCGTCTCGGCGACGTATGAATCATCTTTTGCCTCCCGTATAGTCTCCGGAATCGTTTCATTCATCAACTCCCCGAGATACTCCAGTGCCTCGTTTCTCTTCGCGCCGGTGTATTTAAAACCTTGGTTGACGAGAACGTTGGCGTACATGACCATACTCGTTATTTGCAGCGGAACGGAACTTTTCATCTCCTCACTATCCACTGCAAACCGCAACGTGTTAAGCGCGGCTTCATCATTGCCGACTTTAGCGCTTGCAACTGAGCGGATCAGAAGCTCTCTGGCCAGGGTAGTTTCGTCTTTTTCTTCATCGGCCGCCAGCCTCACATTTCTTAATGCCGCGAAAGTCCCTTCATCGACTTGTCCCCATATCGCCTCGCCAAAGGAGGCCATCCCATATAAAGCGCCGCCGACTCCTCGGTCATTGGTCTCCATATTGATACGTATCCGCTTGAACTCCTCCCCAGCGGCGTCAGGATCGGATGACACCTTCCCCATGGCATCCGTCACCCACGTGGCGTACGGATCATCATCCGAATGTTTGAGGGATTCTCGCGAAACAGTGCGACCACTATCGGATACATACCTTGCTTCAAGAGGATCGAATAGCACATTCTTCCCAGCATCCGTCACCCGCACGGTGTGCGGATCAAAGTCCGAAGTCGTCCGAATGCCTTGGTCGCTCATAAATGCGGACATGATCGGAGACATGCCTGGCTGAGCGAGAAATGGATCCCTGATCTCGCGAGGGAGGTAAAGCCCCTTGCCCGGATTATACGTATAGGCCTGTAGCGGATTGTGAAAACTGCTCAGAGTTTGGAAATTCATACCTGACATTAAGCGCCATCCGCCAGTAATCGCTCCAACCATCTCTCCAACCTCCCTTTGATGAGATCCCCTCAGGGAACAATTAAAAAATCAAAGCGCATGTCGCATAAGCGAAGCGCGCGCAGGATGCCCACTTAAAAAAATATTACAATGGAATTTTCTTTTAAATTTTTGAAATGATAGTGAAAAAACTGAGGACGACAGAGCGATCTTTTTGAAATGGATGATCATGACCAGCCCCTAGTTAGACTTCTTAATTTCCTGCCCCTTTGTCGGCCTTTATGAATTTAAGTTGCTAACATTTTTCACATTTTTCACCCCGCCCGCGATCTGGGAGCCGACGCCGGAAGGGATGCCGAGGGCAAAGTTGCAGCCCGACCAATTTAACGTTAATTTTCAGTTAGTTAGACTGAAGAGTCACCTGCAACCGCATCCGCAGCCATGCCCGGACTTGCAGGAGGCCCGATCCTCGCTGCGGATAAAAAGAAGGGGAAACGCGATATCGCTGAAACAGCATGGCAGCCAGACGGAGATGAACAGGAATACAAAGAGAACCGCATATTGGTACCACATAACCGATATGCCGAGCGCCATTATCATATGAAAAAGAGAGGCCCAGGTGCTTAGAAGCACGTGCCCCGAATGCGGCAGCTTCGTAGCCGGCCGAAAATATCCTACCGCGATTCCAGCGAAGGCTGCAGGATTTACGATCCACCAGCCATCTATAAAACCTATATGAGCATGGCTGTGCGGAAGATCGAGAAGCAGCTCTCCCGCATATGGAATAAGAGAATCGCTGAGCGTTCCTATTCCGACCGAACCGACGTAACCGATCGCAAGAACCTTCAAAAAATATAAAACGCCGGTCAAGGGGCCTCTATAATAGAGCTTGAATATCGCGGTAGTCACTATCGCACTAAGGAATACGTGCGTCGGATGGAATATGTAAAAGAGAATATGCGCCGATTGATACGTCATCGACCTGAATATGAACATCAGCAGGATACCGGATAAAGCCCCAACCAATGTAAACGGCGCATGATTTCTGAGCTCGACAAATATTCGTTTGAGCATATTTTTTTCCAAAGAAGAGCTACTGATTCATGGACATGAGAAACTCCTTGTTCGTCTTGCAAGGGGTCACTTTGTCGAGCAGGAATTCCATCGCATCGATCTGGTTGAGAGGCTGCAACATCTTGCGAAGGATCCAAACCTTGTTCAGCTCTTCGTCGTTAAGCAACAACTCCTCTTTTCTTGTTCCGGACTTATTCACATCCATACAGGGGAAGATCCTCTTTTCCATAAGCTTGCGGTCGAGATGAATTTCCATATTGCCCGTCCCCTTAAACTCTTCGAAAATGACCTCATCCATTCGGCTGCCGGTGTCTATGAGAGCCGTTCCTATGATGGTGAGGCTGCCACCCTCTTCGATATTTCTCGCCGCACCGAAGAAGCGTTTCGGCTTGTGAAGGGCGTTGGAATCGACGCCGCCTGAAAGGATCTTACCAGAGGGAGGAACGACAGCGTTGTAAGCTCTGGCGAGCCTGGTTATTGAATCGAGAAGTATGACGACGTCCTTGCCGTGTTCGACCAGCCTCTTGGCTTTTTCGATAACCATCTCAGCAACCTGTACGTGGCGCGTAGCTGGTTCGTCGAACGTTGAGCTCACCACCTCAGCCTTCACCGAGCGCTCCATGTCCGTCACTTCCTCCGGCCTTTCATCGATGAGAAGGACTATCATCGTAACTTCCGGATGATTCGAGGTGATCGCATTGGCCACGTTCTGCAAAAGGACGGTCTTTCCGGCCCTCGGCGGAGAGACGATCAGCGCGCGCTGTCCCTTCCCTATCGGAGTGAAGAGGTCCATGATCCTCGTAGAATAGTTTTTCGGATCGTATTCGAGTTTTATTCTCTCGTCTGGATAGAGCGGTGTAAGGTTATCGAAGAGCGTCTTGCTCTTGGCCTCTTCAGGAGTGCTGTTGTTGATGCTGTCCACTTTAAGCAGCGCGAAATATCTTTCGCCTTCCTTCGGAGGTCTGATCTGGCCGGCTACCGTGTCACCGGTACGAAGGCCGAAGCGCCGTATCTGCGACGGTGAAACATATATATCATCCGGACCCGGAAGATAATTATAGTCAGGGGAGCGGAGAAAACCGAACCCGTCTGGAAGGGTCTCGAGAACTCCCTCGCCGAAGATCGCTCCATTTTGCTCGGAGTGCGCCTGCAGAAGCGCAAAGATCAGCTCCTGTTTACGAAGGCTCGTCGCATTTTCGATATTCATGTTGTTGCCGATCTCGATCAGTTCGCCGATCTTCTTCCTCTTCAGTTCATTCAGATGCATACACTATTCTCCTAATGGGTTGGACTTACGGAAGGCATCGCAGAAAGGCCGGCGACCAGCCGACCCGCAAATGCCGATGATAACGCATAAAGTTCAGAAAAAATCATAAGCCTTAAACAGGGTTATTTTAGATATCCTTACCGAAAACCGTTAAGAGGACTCCCGTTTTTGGAAATTATTAAGAACCGATCGACGATAAAAATGAGCTGGATCCATCTGCTAAGTGTTTGATATCTATCCAGAAATAAAAGGCAAGTCAAGATAATTGATAACTCAGGGCTTTCCTTGACAAAGGAGGAGTCAGTTGATAACCTCTCACAAATTTTGTTATAAATTACAAGCAGTTACGGCTCCAGCGGGGCCGGTCCGGAGGGTTCATGGCTACAAAAAAATCAAAAACTCGGCACTTCGTAAAGATGCACGGAATCGGAAATGACATGATCGTCTTCGATTGCACCAAGGGCTCTATCGCCAACCCAGCTCCCCTTGCGAGGAAGGTATGCAACAGACACACCGGAATCGGCGCAGACCAGATGCTTCTGATATCGAAGTCCCGCAAAGGGGATTTCATGATGAGAGCCTTCAATCCGGATGGTACCGAAACGGAGATGTGTGGCAACGGCATCCGCTGTGCGGCGAAGTTCATAAAGGAATACAAACTCTCCGCAAAAAAGGAACTCCTGATAGAGACGCTCGCCGGGCTGAAGACCGTGAAAAGCGTCGGAAACCAGTTTGAAGTCGACATGGGTGAACCTATAATGAAGGGGAAGGAGATCCCCGTAAATCTCTCCGGCAGGATCATCAATCGCCCTCTTAAAACCGAAAGCAAGGATTTCCGTATCACCTGCCTGTCTGTGGGAAATCCGCACTGCATCACCTTTCATGAGGAACTCAAGGATCTCCCGATTGAAAAGTTCGGCCCGATGCTCGAAACTTATTCGATATTCCCGAAAAAGGCCAATATCAGCTTCGTGAACGTCGTCAGCAAAAAGGAGCTTCAGCTCAGGGTCTGGGAACGCGGCGCGGGAGAAACCCTCGGCTGCGGAACAGCCGCTTGTGCATCCGCCGTAGCATCGGTTTTGAACGGATTCACTGACCGCAAAGTCACGGTCGTCCTGCCCGGAGGCAAACTGGAAATCGAGTGGAGCACCAAGGACAATCACATATATATGAAAGGCCCGGCGGAAATCGTATTCAAGGGCGAGATAGCCATCTGATGAAGAAAACAGTCCTGAAAAAAGATCCGAAATTCTGCGGCGCGATGACGGCTATAGTCACACCCTTTAGAAACGGGAAGATCGATGAGTCCGCCATGCGCGAGCTCGTCTCATGGCAGATCGCTTCTGGAATAGACGGAATCGTGGTGCTTGGCTCGACAGGCGAAGGGATCACGATCGAGGAAAACGAGAAGAAAACCGCTATACGCCTGTGCGTCGAAGAATCCGCCGGAAGAGTTCCTGTCATAGCAGGAGCCGGGAGCAATTCCACCGAAAAAGCGATCAGGCTCGCAAGGCTTGCCGCCGAATGTGGCGCAGATGCGATGCTTCAAGTAACGCCGTATTACAACAAGCCGACACAGCAGGGTCTGTTCGAACATTTCATGGCGATAGCCGAGGCGGTCCCGCTGCCGATGATACTCTACAACGTTCCATCGCGCACGGCGGTCAACATGCTTCCGGATACAACCCTTCGTCTGGCGGCAGCCGACAGCATCGTAGGAATCAAGGAATCCTCAGGCGATCTTTCGCAGGCGCAGACTATAATGAATACGAGGCCCCCCGACTTCACCCTCTACTGCGGCGAAGATGCCATGAACCTGGAGATGTACAGGGCCGGGGCGGATGGCTGCATATCGGTGACAGCCAACATAGCCCCTGAACTTGTTTCAAAGGTGTGGGATCTCTTCAACTCGGGAAAGGTAGATGAAGCTGAGGCGCTGCAATCGCATATTCAGAAATTAAATTCTGCGCTATTCATGGTAACCAACCCTATACCGGTAAAGACAGCTCTGTCCGTTATGAAAAAATGCAGGGAGGAATTCCGCCTTCCGCTCACACCGATGGATGATAATAAAAAAAGAGAGCTCGAATCGGTGCTCTCCGAATTCAAAATGATCTGAGCTGTAAATTTCTCTAAAATTCACTTGAGGGCATCATGATAAAAATAGCGCTCTGTGGCTATAAAGGAAGGATGGGCGGCAGAATAGAATTTTTCCTCTCTCAGGATCCGGATATGAAAATACTCTCCCGGATCGACGCCGAAGACGCCGTTGCCGGAGCGTTCGATGATATCGACGTAGTAATAGACTTCAGCTCTCCATCCGGAGCCATAGAGCACATCGGAGAAGCCGCAGCAAAGAGGAAACCCTTCGTTTTGGGAACGACCGGATTTTCATCCGATCAGGAGGCTGAGATAACCAGAGCGGCTTCAAAGATAGCCCTGCTGAAATCCTCCAACATGAGCATCGGAGTCAACCTTCTTCTGAAAATAATCGAAGAGACCACAGCTGCCCTTGGCAATTCCTACTCGATTTCAATAGAGGAAACACACCACGTACATAAAAAAGACAGCCCCAGCGGAACGGCTCTGATGATGAAAAAATCCGCTGCAAAAAATTTCAACGGCGAGATAGGTATAGTTTCACACAGGAAAGGTGAAGTCGCTGGAGATCATAAAATAGCCTTCGAAGGCGAGGAAGAAACCTTGACATTTTTCCACCACGCTAAGAGCAGGGACCTTTTCGCGCGCGGAGCCGTGGCAGCGGCGAAATGGATAGTCGGAAGAAAAGCCGGCCTCTATACGATGCAGGACGTATTATTTAAGTACCCCCTGAAAAGCTGGCTGCAACAATAACTTCGACCATGGACAATTAACCATCGACCAAAACATCAAGAAGCTAGAATCTAGAAGTGAGAAGCAATATTTTTACAGGCGAGATTTTTCTAGCTTCTAGCCTCTCGCTTCTAGCTTCTGTTTTTCCCAGTCACGGTCGTTGCGGGGATGACAAGCGCATAGTTTTTAGAGGTGCCTTGAACTTGCTGATTTTTCGGAGGTTACTTAGATGAAAAATACAGGAAAAATTTTCCAAGAAGTTTACATCGGATTGGGATCCAACCTTGGAGATCGCAACGCCAACATAGACGCTGCCATCGACCTGATCAGCAGCAACAAACAGATAGAGATCATCTCAACTTCCAGGAGATATGAAACCAGGGCCCTAATAAAACCCGGACTACCTCCACAGCCGGATTACATCAACGCTGCGATAAAAATTGAAACTTCGCTATCCCCGCATCAGCTCCTGCTTTTTCTGATGGAAACTGAGTCACAGCTCGGAAGAAAATATCCTAGGGTAAGCGGCGAGCCCAGGAGCATCGATCTCGATATCCTGATCTTCGGCGACCTCATCATGGCTGAAAAAAACCTGCAAATTCCACACCCTGAGCTGCATAAAAGAATGTTTGTGCTGCTCCCGCTGTGTGATATAGCATCGGCTGAGATTCATCCCGCGTTAAAAAAAACGATCGCGGAGCTGATGAAAGGGTTGAAAGAGAATGGCTAGGTTGCTGCTCACAGCGCTTCTCATATACTTCGCCTACAGATATTTCTCCAGGAACAGGCAATTCAAACGCGGGCACACCGCTCGTCAGAGCCGATCTGTGGGCGGGGAAATGGTTCCCTGCGCAAGATGCGGAACATTCGTCGTAGCCGTCGAGGCCACAAACAAAGGCGGCGCGCTTTTCTGCTCTGAGGAATGTAAAAATAAATGATGCGCCAACCCCATAACAAGGAGTGAATGTATGAAGATATTCATCGACACCGCCAAGATCGAAGAGATCAAGGAAGCTAATGCCATGGGAGTCCTGGATGGCGTCACTACAAACCCCTCCCTGATCTCGCAGACTGGGAAAGACTTCAAGAGCGTCATAAAGGAAATACTGCATGAGATCACCGACCGCCCCGTAAGTTTGGAGACTACCGCCCTTGACGCCAAGGGAATGATAGAAGAAGGGAAAAAACTGGCGGATATAGCGAAAAATGTCGTGTGTAAAATTCCTTCAACGGTGGAAGGGCTCAAGGCGATAAAGGCCCTTTCCGACATGGGGATAAAGACCAACGCCACCTTGTGCTTTTCACCAAACCAGGCGCTGCTCGTAGCCAAGGCCGGCGCTACGTACGTCAGCCCCTTCGTAGGAAGGCTCGACGACATATCCCAGGAGGGGATGTCGCTCATAAGCGATGTGGTCAATATCTACGATAATTACAACTTCTCGACCGAGATCATCGTCGCCAGCATCAGAAATCCAATTCACGTAAGCCAGTCAGCGATGATAGGCGCCGATATCTGCACAATACCGCTGAAGGTGATATCGCAGCTCATGAAGCACGCTCTTACCGATGCAGGAGTCGATAAGTTTTTAAAAGACTGGCAGAAGGTGCCGCAAGCATAAAGAATAGGGAGGAATCATGTCCTTCATCAACGACAAGACAAAAGAGATAAACTGCAAGATCGTATACTACGGTCCGCCTCGATGCGGAAAATCGACGAGCCTCCGCCATATTTACGAAGAGGTAAAAAAAGGGGCAAAGGGAGAGATGATATCGCTTGCCCACGAAGACAACAGAACTCTCTTTTTCGATTTTGTCCCCGTAAACCTTGGCAAGGTTGGCGACTACACGATAAGGCTGCATCTCTACACCGTTCCGGGAGATGTCGGATACAAGCAGAGCCGCGCCCTCATATCGAAGGGCGTCGACGGACTGCTATTCATGGCCGACTCGCAGCTAGAGATGATGGAAGGCAACCTGGAAGCGCTGGCCGACCTCAAGGAGATACTCTCCGGGGAGAATCACAAGTGGGGAGAGATTCCGTGCGTATATCAGTATAACAAGAGGGATCTCAAAAACGCCGTACCCATAAAAGATTTGAGCGACTATTTAAACCAGTCCGGGTTCCAGGAATTTTCGACTATCGCTACAGAAGGAAGCGGGGTTTTCGATGCCTTCAAGGCGATATCCAAAGAAGTTCTGAAGGGTTTGAAAAACTGACTTTTTTGATCTTATAAAAAGGGCGGCCGCGTGAAGCAGCCGCCCTTCTTTTTTATCTCATTAACTTCCTATTTTTCACACTTCATCTCTGAAATCTGCCTGTAGAGATTGTATTTTCTATTCGCCAAACTCTGCGCCTTGGCGATGAGCCTCCTCGCCTCCTCAGGCCTGGACTTCTCGAGGATGCGGTAACGGTTCTCGCCCTTCACGTACTCCTCTATGGAAATTGAAGGAGGCTTGCTGTCAACTGTAAGAGGATTCTGGCCGTCCAGAGCCTTTCTGGGATCGAACCTGTAGAGCGGGAAGTGACCGCTATTTACGGCCTTCTTCTGTTCCTCGAGACCTTTGGACATATCGATCCCGTGAGCGATGCAATGCGAATAAGCTATTATTATCGATGGACCATCATAGCTCTCGGCCTCGATAAAGGCCTTCATGGCCTGTGACGGATCCGCACCAAGCGCCACCGTCGCAACGTAGATGTAGCCGTACGACATGGACATCAGGCCGAGGTCCTTCTTCCCGAGGGGTTTTCCTCCTGCGGCGAATTTCGCCACAGCGCCGATCGGCGTCGCCTTGGAAGCCTGCCCGCCCGTATTCGAATAGACCTCTGTGTCGAGAACGAGGATATTCACGTTTCTTCCGCAAGCAAGGACATGATCCAACCCGCCGTAGCCGATGTCGTACGCCCAGCCATCACCACCTAGCGCCCATACCGATTTCTTGATGAAGTTGTCGGCGACGTGAAGCAGGTTGATGCATTCCTTGCAGTTGCATTTGGCAAGGTGCTTCTTCAGCTCGATGACGCGGGAGCGCTGTTTCTCAATCGCAAGATGACTAGACTGATCCGCGGACCTGATCTCCGTCAGGATATTTTTAACCTCCTGTGAACATCCGCCGTTGGAGATGATGTTATCGGCCAACTCCATCGCATACTGAAACTGCTTATCGACAGAAAGCCTCATTCCGTATGCGACCTCGGCGTTGTCTTCGAAAAGCGAGTTCGTCCACGCCGGTCCACGGCCGTCCGCCCTCTGGCAGTATGGAGTCGTAGGAAGGTTGCCGCCGTAGATGGACGAACATCCTGTGGCATTCGCTATTATCGCCCTGTCGCCGAAGAGCTGAGAGAGCATCTTCACGTAGGCCGTCTCTCCGCATCCGGCGCAAGCACCCGAATATTCGAATAGCGGCTTCACGTACTGAATTCCCTTCATCACAGAAGGATTGTAGAGCTCAGGGTTAGGATCCGGTATGTTCAAAAAGAAATCGTAGTTCTCTCTTTCCTGATCCCTCAAGGGGAGTTGAGGCTCCATCTTTATGGCCCCTTTTTCCTTCGCGGGACAGTTCACCACACAGGTAGCACACCCGGTGCAATCCTCTGCCGCGACCTGAAGCGTGTAAGCGTATCCCTCGAGCCCCTTGGCAGGCTTTGGATCCGAGCTCTTGAAGTTTGCCGGAGCATTCTTGAGGATGTCCTTCGGATATATCTTGGAGCGTATCGCTGCATGCGGACATACCATGACGCATTTTCCGCACTGAACGCAGGCATCTTTGTCCCACACCGGGATATTGACCGCTATATTTCTCTTCTCGTACTGCGTCGTCGAAACCGGCCATGTTCCGTCTTCAGGAAACTCGGAAACCTTGAGGGATTCACCTTCGCCGCTCATGAGTTTCGCGGTGGTGTTCTTGACGAAAGCGGGGGCATCGGCAGGAACCACAGGCGGCACTGGCTTTCCTGTTACCTCCTTGGGATAATCGACCTGTTCGATTTTCTCGATGGTCATATCGACCGCGCTGACGTTCATCGCAACTATCTTTTCGCCTTTTTTCCCGTAGGTTTTTTTGATGGCGTCCTTGATGGCATCGATTGCGATCTTCTCATCGATCACCTTCGAAATCTTGAAGAATGCGGTCTGCATGATCGAGTTGATCCTCGCGCCAAGGCCTACCCCCTCGGCGATGCTTATTGCGTCGATCACATAGAACTTCAATTCCTTGTCGATTATCTGCTTCTGCACGCGGTCGGGCATGTTGTCCCAAACATCGTGCTTGTTGAACGGGGAAGTCAACAGGAAGGTGCCGCCCTTCTTGATGTGCTTCAGCATGTCGTACTTCTCGAGAAACGAAAAGTTGTGACAGGCCACAAAATCTGCGGTCTCGATGAGATACGGTTTTCTGATGAGATTTTTCCCGAAGCGCAGATGCGAGACTGTGATCGCACCGGCTTTCTTGGAATCATAGACAAAATATCCCTGCGTATAGTTCTCGGTCTCTTCGCCTATTATCTTGATCGTGTTCTTGTTGGCGCCGACTGTTCCGTCCGATCCCAGTCCGTAGAACATCGCCTGATATACCCCATCCTCGAGCGTAAACGAACGATCGTAATCCAGACTCAGGTTTGTCACATCGTCATTCGGCCCGATGGAAAAATGGTTTTTAGGATCGGTCGCCTTCAGGTTGTCGAAGACCGCTTTGATCATAGCAGGGTTAAACTCAGCTGAACCGAGGCCATAGCGGCCGCCTACGATCTTCGGATGGTGCGAATACCATCCCTCCTGCACCGCCTCGCTGATCGCAGTTCTCACATCACCATAGAGCGGCTCCCCTATCGAGCCCGGCTCCTTGCACCTGTCAAGAACAACCATGGACTTCACGCTCTTGGGAAGGGCGTATGCGAAGGATTTTATATCAAAAGGCCTGAAGAGCTTGACGCATAAAACGCCGACCTTCTCGCCCTTCTTGTTCAGATAATCGACGACCTCTCCAACCGCCTCGCCGCCGGAGCCCATGATTACGACCACCCTGTCAGCATCATCAGCGCCATGGTACTCGAAGAGCCTGTACTGGCGACCTGTCAGCTTGGCGAATTTATCCATCGCCTTCTGAACTATCGCAGGGCATGCGTTATAATATTTATTCGCAGTCTCGCGACAGGTAAAGAATACGTCCGGATTTTGTGACGTTCCCTTGATGGTTGGCCTCTCGGGATTGAGCGCCCGCTGCCTGTGGGCGTTGACGAGTTTGTCATCGATCATCGAGCGCATATCGTCAAATGTAAGTTCCTCTATCTTCTGTATTTCGTGGGAGATCCTGAATCCCTCGAAATAGTGCAGAAAGGGAATTCTGGATTCGAGCGATGCGGCCTGGGAGATGAGCGCAAAATCCATCGCCTCCTGAACGCTGGCGGATGAAAGCATCGCCCAACCGGTCGACCTGGCGGCCATAACATCGGAGTGATCACCGAATATCGAAAGGGCGTGGGTCGCGATAGCCCTTGCCGCGATGTGAAACACGGTCGGAGTAAGTTCTCCTGCTATCTTGAACATATCGGGGATCATAAGCAGAAGACCCTGCGAGGCTGTAAACGTCGTGGTAAGAGCGCCTGTGGTAAGAGCGCCGTGGCAAGCCCCCGCCGCTCCAGCTTCAGACTGAAGTTCGCTGACTATAGGGACTGAACCCCAGATATTTTTTTCACCGTTCGCCGATTTTTCATCGGCGATCTCGCCCATGTCCGAAGATGGGGTGATCGGATAGATAGCTATCACCTCGTTTGTCGCATGGGCGACATGCGCCACTGCGCTATTTCCGTTGTGTGGGACCATCTGCCTTGCCATAATTTCCTCCTGATTGTATGCCAATTGGGCAGTTATTTTGTGAGAAACGCACAGCGAAGAAACCCATCCGCCTCGAGTCCGGAACGCCAGCTAACTTGATGATAAACGTATTTTTAGGAATTGCCTTCGGACCGGCCGGACAATCCTTCTATCTGCGGCTTTTGTCAAGTATCGAGCCCGCCATGCAAGGCCCTTAAAAAGCGGATTTGCGAGGCATCAGAGCCCCAGAATTTCTCGGGCCTCATCGCATCCCGCCACGGGTCGCCCGACCTCATCGGCTATCCTCTTAACCCTTGCAACGAGTTCCGCATTGTTCTTGGCCAAAACGCCCTTGTGATAATAAACGTTATCCTCGAAACCGACGCGAACGAAACCTCCCATGACGACCGCCATGACGGCAAGGGAAAGCTGGTATCTGCCAACGCCGGCAACCGCCCAGCTGTCACCATCTTCCAGCGAATTCACCATAAACTGGAGATTCCTGGACTCACCGGAGAGTCCTCCCGGAACGCCGAGGACAAACTGATAGTGCGCCGGTTTTTTTAAAAGCCCCTCTTTCATCAGCCTCTTGGCGATATCGATGTGACCGGCATCATAGACCTCTATCTCAGGAGTAACACCGAGATCTCGCATGTGGCCGGCGAGCTTCCGGACATCGGCCGGGGTGTTCATGAATACTTCATCGGAAAAATTCATCGAAGCGACATTCAAGGATGCCATCTCCGGTTTGAGTTCGACGATGGGCGCTATGCGATCTTCCATACTCGCGCCTATCGCACCGCCGGTGGATATCTGAATTATGGGTCCCGCACCGCATGCCGTCCTTATCGCATCGACCGATGCCCTGAAGTGATCGAGCCTCTGCGACGGAGTCCCCGACTCATCCCTGACGTGAAGATGGATCACGGAAGCTCCTGCCTCGACACATTCCCTTGCGGCGATCGCCTGTTCCTCCGGAGTCTCCGGCAAGGCTGGATTTTGCGCCTTGGTGGTCTCTCCTCCGGTTATCGCCGCAGTGATGATAAGAGGATTCAAGATAGCTCCCTATGCCTTTTCGTCGAATTTGAACTTCAATTCGTATGTATCCCCGTTTTTTTCCATGTTAAGTTTGCACCCGCATCCGCGAAAGACAGAAATCATCATTTTATTTTTTGGAGTGAGGGTGGCCTTGAATCCCTCGACCCCGTTCTGTTTGGAGATGTTGATCAGCGAATCGAGCATGGCCTTGCCAAGCCCCCTATTCTGCCACGCATCGTGAACCAGGAATGCGACCTCGGCATATTTGTCGTCCAGTCCTTCTCTCATGTACCTGCCAATGCCTATGATCTTTTCACCGGCCGAATCCTGTATGGTCGAAACTATGGCCATGTCCTTCTCATAGTTGATGCTGACGAGAGGGAGAACCTTCGCATGAGGAAGAGCGTCGATGGGCTGGAAAAAACGCAGATATATACTCTCTTCGGAAAGCGAATAGAACATATCCCTCAGCGCGCTTTCGTCCGTCGGGCGAACAGGCCTCAGGGTGACCTCAGTGCCATCAGCTATAACCTGGCGCTGAGAATATCTGTCGGGATATTCCCCTTCCAACAGCGACACGTCGATTGGATCGTCATAGACGTACTTCATCTTCCTGGCTTCCTCATAGAGCGAAGCCCTGAATTTAGGATGCGCTATCCCTATAAGAGCCATCGCCCTTTCCCTGATATTCTTACCGTACAAATCGGCTACGCCGTATTCGGTAATCACGTAGTGGACATCGCCCCTCGTAGTAACGACTCCCGCGCCGGTGCTCAGGTTCGGAACTATTCTGGATATCCGCCCATCATTTGAGGTCGATTTCATCACTATGATCGGTTTTCCGCAGTAGGAGCGCCCTGCACCTCTCATAAAATCCGACTGTCCCCCGATACCGCTGTGGAACTTATTTCCCATCGAGTCGGCGCACACCTGACCCGTCAGATCGACTTCCATCGCGCAGTTTATTGCAACCATCTTGGGATGCTTCGCTATCATGACCGGATCGTTCACGTATTCAGACGGATGCATCTCGATCACGGGGTTACGGTTCACGTAATCATAGACCTTCTTTGTTCCCATTATGAACGAAGCGACGACCTTTCCTTTGTTGTAAAGCTTCTTCGATCCGTTAACCACGCCCTTCTCGATGAGATCGACGAGCTGATCGGTGAACATCTCGGTATGTATTCCAAGGTCTTTCTTGTCATGCAAAAATTCCGGCATAGCCTGCGGTATGGAACCCATGCCGATCTCTATGGTAGAGCCATCCTCTACGAGGGAAGCCACATGCGAACCTATACGGCGGACAGCATCATCGACTTCGGCAGGCTTATAGGTCAGAACGGGGGCGTTTGATTCGACGAAGTAGTCTATGTAATCCGCGGGGATGAGCGAATCGCCGTGGGTCCAAGGCATATTCGGATTGATCTCCGCGATTACCATGCTGGCGTTTTCCGTCGCGCTCTTCACGATATCGACCGAAATGCCTAGGCTCACCATCCCGTTTTCATCCGGCGGAGTGACCTGGATCAAAGCCACATCCAGCGGCGTTCGACCGCGGGAAAAGAGATTCGGTATTTCCGACAGGGATACCGGGGTATAATCGCCAACGCCGTTGTTCACCGCCTCGCGGACATTCTCGCCAATGAAAAAACTGTTGAAGCGATACTTGTCGGCGAAGTTCTCCATCGCGTAAGGGGCGGGCCCCATCGTGATAAGATGGAATATTTCGACGTCGACCACTTTCCTCTTACTGGAAGAGAGCCCTTCGATGAGGAGCTGGGGCGCCGCACATCCGGTTCCGATAAAAACTCTGTCTCCCGCCTTTATGTGCGAAAGAGCCTCATCGGCAGAAACCATCTTGTTAGCGTAAAGTTCTTTCCAATTGAAATCTTTCATATGTTCACCTTATTTTGAAATGCGGATTCGCGCATCTACGGCGACCGCTCTTGAAAATTCGCTCGATATCTTGAGCGGGTTGATGTCGAGTTCCTGAATATCCGGGAAGTCCATCGAAAGCTGGGATATCCTCTGGATGCACTCCGTGACCAGCTGCATATCGACCGACTTCTCGCCGCGAACGCCCTTGAGCAGGTTGTATGTCTTGGTGCCGAGTATCATCTGCAACGCCGCCTCGGATGTAAGAGGGGCGAGCTGGAAGGAAACATCCTTGAGCACTTCGACATAAATTCCGCCGAGACCGAACATCAGCATCGGCCCGAACTGCGGATCGCGCGTCATTCCTATGATGATCTCGCGGCCGTCGCTGACCATCTCCTGTATGAGGACGCCGTGAATCCTGGCGTCAGGAACGACCTCCTTCACCCTCTTGATCATGAGCTCGAAGGCGTCCCTGACCTCTGAGGGCCCCCGAAGCCCGACCTTCACGCCGCCGGCATCGGACTTGTGGATCACATCGGGGGACGAGATCTTCATGACGACCGGATATCCTATCGCCGAGGCCGCAGAAACCGCGTCCTGGGCGCTTCTGGCCAGCGAGCATTGTGGAACCGTAAAGCCGTACGCTGAAAGCACCGCTTTAGAATCCTGCTCGCCAACGTTGTACTGCTGATGCTTCCTGTTTAGGTTTATGATGCGGTCGACCTTGGTGCTGTTCACAGGAAACCTGCGAATCACCTTCTTCGGCTTCGCGCGCCATTTCATGTATTCAACCATCTGTTTCATCGCATCCACGGCCCTCTCCGGGGTGGGATAGTGCGGAATGCCATTTTTCTGCAGCATCTCTATGCCATGCGCAACGCGTTTGGCTCCGATAAAGGATGCCATCGTGGGCTTGTTGTATTTCCTGGAAACTTCGATCACCGCCTCGGCTGTCTTCGCAACATCGATCATCGCCTGGGGAGTGAGGAGAACCACGAGCCCGTCAACTCCATCGTCGGCGAGAACAGCGTCTAGCGCCTTCCTATAGGTTTCGGCCGGCGCATCTCCGAGGATATCCACCGGGTTATTGACGTTTGCGGCCGATGAAAGGAAGCTCCTCAGCTTGTCCTTGGTCGCGTCGGAAAGTTTGGCGAATGACAGGCCGGAATGCTCCACCGCGTCCGTCGCCATGATCCCGGGGCCACCCGCGTTTGTCACGATGACGATGCGGTCGCCCTTTGGCAGAGGCTGATACGAAAAGGCCTGTGCGTAATCGAAGAGCGTCTCAAGTGAGCCGGCCTGAAGAACGCCGCTAGAGTTGAAGGCGCATTCATACGCCATCTGCGCGCCTGCGATGCTCCCCGTGTGGGAACTGGCCGCGGTCGCCCCGGCAGCGCTGGTCCCGGCCTTTATGAGGATGATCGGCTTCTGACGGGTCACCTTTTCGGCGGTACGTATAAAATGAGGTCCATTCCTGATGTCCTCGAGGTAACCGACGATGACCTTGGATTCCTTGTCGTTACCCAAGGCCTCGATTAGGAGCTCCTCGTCGAGATCGGTTTTGTTTCCCATGCTGATCAGCTTGGAAAAACCTATATGGTGTTTGAGCGACCAGTCGATGATCGCCGTGCATAGCGCGCCCGACTGAGAAATCACGGCGATATCACCCTTCTCGGGATGATCTGCCGCAAAAGAGGCGTTTACCCTGTTCATGGTGTTTATAAAACCGAGGCAGTTAGGGCCGAGGACCCTCACACCGGACAGCATAGCCGCGCTCTCCAGCTTCTTTTCGAGCTCCTTGCCCTCCTTGCCGACCTCTTTAAAACCGGCGGAGATGACCACCGCGGCGCCTATTCCGCGGCTTCCACAATCCTCGATAGTCTGAGGAACGACTTTCGCTGGAATGGCTATGACCGCCAGATCGATGCCGTCAGGAAGCGACTTCACATCCGGATAGCACTTCACCCCCATTATTTCGCCAACCTTCGGATTGACGGCGTAAAGACCACCCTCGAACCCCTCTTCGATCATATTCTTGAGCAGGGCATGTCCGACCTTTCCCTCGGTCTGTGACGCGCCTATTATTGCCACCGCCTTCGGATTAAAAAGTTTTTCTAGCATCTCTCACTCTCCATTTAAAAATGACGCGCTCTACTAACCCTGCATCGGCTCTATGTAAAGGGGATTTATGACGTTTTTTCGTCTTTCAGCCGCAAAACCTCTAGAAATCGACACCTGAGAATGTTTATTGCAAATGCTAAAATTGTAAAAACCTGTAGGAGTTTTCCAAGCATCTTTAACGACTGGAGTTTTCGACAGGAGGAATAGAGTCAGGTTGAGGAATGTTCCTTAACCTTAACCTTAACCTCGACCTTGGACTCAAATTACTCCCTCACCGTGAGGTCGATTATCGGATCCCCCTGGCGCATGAAGGCTATGAAATTGGCGGAAAGGGTTTCCATTTCGAGATCATCCGCACGAATACATCCCAGCGTCCTAGCCCTGTAATTATTTCTGCCGCCGTGTATGAAAAGCCCCCTCTGCCAGACGGTCCCATCGGAGGGATCGCCTATTCGAAATCGTATCCGTCCGAAGGATTCGCTGTAATCATCGGAATCCGACTCGTTCCGAGCCCAGAGATGACCGCTCGTCACCCCTTCTCCGCGGCCGATCTCACCGAGGCCGAATTTCCGATAGAACCCCTCACGGTATTCTTGGGAATAGAATTCCGGCACCCCCAGGGAATATGTGCCGTTGGGAAAGGGACCGTTCATCCCTATCGAGAGCGGGTCTGCAAGTTGATTCACGACCCTGTTGGTCGCGAGATATGAGGTGACGAAGTTCCCCTGACCGTCGTGGAGGTATATCTTCTCGTCGGAGCGATCGAAAATAAGACTTGCGAGCCCCAACGGATCGACATTGATGGTGGGATCCCCAGATGCGTACAGGTAGGGATCTTTTTCCGCAAAGATCACCTGTGGCAGAGCCCCTCTCATGAAGATCCTCCGGAAGGGATAGACCCCGTAAAAAACTGGCGAGCGCCCCCTGTTCCCGCGCGATGTCCCGAAGGCCGACCCCTGCAGGTTGTGGTACGACATCCCCTGACCAACGGAGTTTGATTGGGCGAATTCAAGAGGGGCTTTAATGCCGAGGGGATCCGGGCTCAGAAATTTTCCCGTCTCCTTGTCGTAGTAGCGATTGCGCATATAGACCAACCCGCTCTCATAATCGCAATAGTGTCCGGCGAAGCACATATAACCGGAGTTTTCCCCCTCAAGCTCTTTCCCAAAGGGGGAATAATCGCGATGTGAAAAAATCTTTTCCGAAAGCGCTCCCCTTCCGGATTGCAGACGGTCTCTTAGAAATATCGCCGAACCATCTCCGGAAAACCCGAAGGGAACAGATCTGTCCGCGCCGTACAGATACCTGATCCTCTTTTCGGAAATCTCCCCCAGCATGGTCCAGCCGCTCCAGAGATAAGCGGTTTCGGAACCGCCAACCCTCTTTAAAACTCTCCTGTCAAACGGATCGTATTCGTAAAGCGCAACAATTTTTCCATCATTCGATATAGAGGAAAGACGACCGAGGGGATCGTACGAAAGCGAAAAACCGCGAAGGTTCTGGACGTGTCCTGAAGCGTCGATGGAAAGATCCTCGTTCGAAATGATATGCTGGGCGAAACTCTCCTCGCTGAGCAGAGTTTCATCGATATCGTCCTTGCGAAAATATCCGACTGACTGGAGGCCGCCAAAAAAATTCCGCGAATACTTGAGGAGGCTCCCGCCGCGACCCGCATCGGCGGCGGGCATCCCTTCGTTATTCCAGTACGTTTCAAACCGGTCCAGCACGAGACCATCTTCATCGAGATAGCTTATCGAGGAGATGCGGCCCATGGAGTCCGAACTCCTCTTTTCCGTGAGATTCCCGCCGTAATCAGCATCTTCCAATTCTCCGAAACATCCGTACTCGAAGGATGCTGCAAGACGGCCGTCATCGATCAATCCGGAAAGATTCCCCCATGAGTCGTAGATCATCACCTGTGATTTTCCATCCGGCATTACCACGCGCGCGGGTCTGCCGAATTCATCGTAGCTTTTTAAAATCAAACCATTCGGGCCGGACTCCGCCACGACGCGCGAAAGCGAATCATAGAGATATTCATAGACGCGCTCCCCCTCGACGGCTGCGATCACCCTCCCAAGGCCGTCGTAGCGATACCTCTGGATTACAGGCGAAAATCCATCTTTCTGCGCTACCCTGGATAGCACCCTCCCCATCTGATCCCGAATGATGGAGATGTGCTGCCCTCCTCCCTTGATTATCCCCGCAACTTTTCCGGCGCCGTCGTAAGCCATATTTCTCTCGTAGCCCCACGGATATGACTCTGACACCAGCAACCCGCGCGAATCGTAGCCAAAACGTATTTCACCCGAGATGGATGATATCCCGGAAAGCATTCCACCGTCGTTCCATGTGAAGCGCTCCTCCTCCCCGGATGAAAACTTTTTAAGAACCGGGCGGCCGATGAAGTCACTCTCTACCGAAAACGAACCGCGGGGGCCTTCGTAGCCAGACAGGTTCCCCATATCGTCGTAAGATAGTTCTGAAACTCTGCCCAGATGATCTACCGATCTGACGATCCGCTCCGCTTCATCACGAAGGAATTCAAAGAGGGTCCTCGACTGTCCGCAGGCGTATTCGGAAACCTTTGTGATTCTGCCATTTCTGTCGCGGAAAAATTTTCTTTCCACCCCCGACGAGTAGAGGATGGAGGAGGGCCTGCCGAACGAGTCTCTCCCAATTCTGAACCATGAGTCACCCGGCCCGGACGCCGTTTCAATATTCCCGAAAAGATCCCTCGAATATTTGACCGAAATTTTCTTTACGGCGGACTCCCCAGTCCACAGGTCGTCGGAGACCTCAAAAATTCCGGAAAGATCGTCGTATTTGAATTCACGTCTGGAAAGCGCCTCCCCCTCGGCGGAGAGGTTTTCAACCGAAATGAGATTTCCTGAAGAGTTTCTCGAGATCGCCTGACGCATTCCCGAAGGAAATAGTATTTCGTTTAAATCGCCAAAACCGTTTCTTGTGAAGAAAGTTCTTGCCCCCGATCCATCTACAGAGCCCACGATCCGCCCATCTACGTCTGTAAATACGCACGATGCACTTCTTTCGAGACTATCCGGCGCCGATATTTCGCAAAATTTGCCGGCAGCGTCATCGTATGAGAAGGCGGTGCTGCGATTCCCTTCCGAGATTTTAGAAATCCTTCCGGATGCGTCATACGAATAATCCTTGCGCACAAAGATACCGGGAGAGATCTCCATTCTCTCAGATTTCAGAAGATCCATGGGGAGATATTCGAAAAGACGCCGCGCCGATCTCTTCCCTGATGAGATCACCGCCTCGATGAGGTTGTCGTTCCAGTCGAATCTGTATAGCCTGTCCGGCATACCCGGGGAGCTTTCCCCCTCTACCTGGTTCAGAGAATTGACTGCATAGATCTCACGGCCACCGCCTGAAATCGTGGCGATGATATTGCCCGCTGAATCGTAGATATATCTCCGACTACCCGCAAAATCGGATATCGAGCGTATATACCCGCAATGGTGATCAGATGAATCGGAAGCCATGAAATGGCCGATGGCCCCCTCCGGATTTGCGGTCGAATTGTATTCTACGGAAAGAACCCTCCCGTAGGGAGTTTCTATCTCTTTCACATCCCCGCATTCATTTCTTCGAAAGGATATCCGCCTCTGCCACCTTCCGTCCCTCATCACCTCGACAGCCTCTAGGTCCGAGTCATCGTCTGGAAAATACAGATATCTGATGATAAGGCCATCCTCATCTTTAACCTTGGATGGTCTGCCATGGCGGGGTTCTCTCTCGATCTCGGAAACGCGCTTCTCCCCTCCCGAAATAGAGAGGCGCTCCACTCGGACAGGAAGGCCGCTTGCAGGATCGTACAAAAAAGAAGTGCGAAGATCCCCGGTGACGATCGATGCCAGCATTCCATTTTTATCGTAAGACCTCTTCTCGACTTCGCGCATTTCGCCTTGGAAAAATTTTTCACGCAACACCATCCTGCCTGAGGAGTCGTGCGTATAAGTTTCAAAATCCCGGCCATTTTTCGAAAGAACGGCCTTGAACATTCCATCCCCTTCAAGATATGCGATTTTTATCTCATCACCTGCACCGTACCTCTGCGCGATGACGCGCCCCTCTTCATCGTAACGCTGTGACAGGTATGGGTATCCGCTTGGATCTATCGCCAAAAAAAGGAGGTGTTCCTTCTTTCCAACGGTAAAATACCTGTACGCCGAGCCCTTGCCTGAAGGATATCCTTCCGCGGGAGGAGAAATAACCTCGACGAGTTCCTTCCTGTCGTTATATTTGAAAGCGATGCGACGGCCGGAAAAATCCTCGACATGATCGATCAACCCGTCGGCGCGCCTTCTGAATGAAACCTCGCGCCCATGCGCATCGACTATTTTGGAAAGCAGACCCCCTGTTCCGTATTCGTAGGAAACAAAAAGACCGTGCCTCTCGACCTTTTTCAAAATTCTTCCAATCGAATCGAAGATTTTTACAGTCCCATCCAGAAGCCGTATCCTGGTTCCTGATTCTAATGCGTAGAGCACAGCGCCTGGAATATCCGCCGACCTGTATTCGCCATTTGAGGTTTCAAAACGATGTTTCACTCCGCGCTCGTCGATGAAGGTATAACCTCCCTCTGCCGAATATGAACGCTCGGCATATGAATGCGTCCACCCCCACCCGAGTTCGCCGAGAAAATCAGAGCGAGACCTGTATATGCGTCTGAACTCTATATCGAAGCCGGCCGCTTGAATAAAGAGGTCAGTGATCTCAGCAAAAAATTCGCCGTTATGCATATAGACCGGATCGAGCGATCCTGACTTCTCCGAATATGAAGAAATCTTCTCGCAACCCATGATTCGCGCCGTCGGGCCGATGAGGTGCGCTGCGTAAAGCGCCTCCGATGCAACCGCGGCAACCGCTTCCGCTGCCCCGTCCGCAAGATCGGATAGCCCTCCGGATATCGCTCCTGCCGCATCTCTCACAGGAGTTGCATCGGCAATTTCATGAAGGAGATCAGAAGCGCTGAGTTCACCAAAATCGCCAAAGAGGTCATCCGGAATTCCTGCACGGTCCTTCAATTCGGAAAAATTTTTTGGGATCCCGTTCAGTGAATCCGGAATCGAAGAGGAGATAACCCTCCCAAATTCGCTCAAACGGTTCGATACATCGGCAACCGCATATTTGAGCGGACCGAAAACGGAATCCTGTATCGCCTTGAGATTATCTTCCAGAGCGGAAACGATAGATTTCAATTCCGAATTGGCGATCGCAATAGGCTTTTTGATCAGATTGTCCAGCTCCGCCACGCGTTCGCGAATGGCACCAAGCGGCGCGGATATCGAATCCATCACCGAGTCGAAGCTACCCCCTATCCCCATCGAAAAAGCGAGTTCCCTGGGAAGAGAGGCCAGCTGCATGACGCTCATATTTATCGCATCCTTGTTCGCGGCGTGCCATGCCATCACACGCAATACCTCCGCTCCACGCTTGAGCTCGTAGGCATCCACAAAAATTCCATTGAACGCGCGTGCGAAATGCGCTGCGGCGCTTGCGCCAAGAATGGCGACGTATGCCGGAGTGGGGATCTTGATCACAGGGCGCTTCAAAAACCCTGACAAAGCCTGTTCGAGCTTTCTGCCGGGAAGATTTGCCTCTGCCATGTCAAAATATTTCTCGAGAGCCTCGGGACCGGCGCGAATCGCCCTCACAAGCTCCGGAGGAATATCGCCTTTCAGGATATCGACCACCCTGTTTCTTATTCCGGAGGCTGCGGCATCCCCTATGATCTTGCCGCCGAGATAGGAGGAAAGCGTCGCTACTCTATGAAGATCGAAGGTGCCCTCGATGCTCTTTCGCAGATCATGAGGGTCAACCCAATATGGAATTCCCATGGCCGAAAATCTCGACCACGCCTTTTCAAGATAACTCTGATAGATACTGTCGGCTATCCTGTCGATTCCTTCTGAAAATGTGGTGTCCAGCTCACGGACCACCGCTTCGGCCATGCGGCTTATTTCATCAGCTGTCTCTTTCCCAGCGACGGCAGGAAAGAGTTTTTCGACTATGATCCCCTTAGTCAGCTCTCCTACTTCGCTGCGGACCTTCTCGCGTATTTTCTCTCGTACCTCACCCTTCAGCTCCTCGTTCTGGCGAAAAACGCTCTCCAGGTTTTCCCCCTTCAAACCCCTTCTACGATCGTTGATCGAAGCGGCGACCGCATCGCAGATCCAGTCGGTTCCATCCTTTGAAATCAGGTCGGCGACCGCCCCCCTGGCCACACCTTCGATGTATCCGGCAAGCCCGTCCACGGAAAGCGCATCGGCAATATCGGCGGATGCGGCCTTGGAAAGATTTGGCACCGTCGATTTCAGACAATATCCAACGATCGGAAAAATAAACATTAAGAGCGCAGCGACACGCGAAAGAAATCTCATCGATTTTTTTAAAAGCAGCATCCGTGCCAAAAAAGATTTTTTCAAGTGTCTGAAAAATAAGGCTATGTTTTGAACCGGATCGGAGGAGGTGTATGTTTTTCATACGCATGAGCGAGAATCGTACATGTTAACTAACCTCTGAAAAATCAGCAAATTCAGGGCACCTCTAAAAGCTATGCGCTTGTCATCCCCGCAACAACCGTGACTGGGAAAAACAGAAGCTAGAAGCGAGAGGCTAGAAGCTAGAAAAATCTCGCCTGTAAAAATATTGCTTCTCACTTCTAGATTCTAGCTTCTTGATGTTTTGGTCTATGGTCAATCGTCCATGGTCGAAGTTATTGTTACAGCTAGCTTTTCAGAGGTTCCTTAACGACATCTGATTCGCGAATCTCCATCGAAGTTTGCAACGCAGCTCAAATTCCCGCCGGATGGAATGTCAACTGAGGTCGTGACGATCCTTCCCGTAGGAGGATATTTAACTGACACTGAATATTTTCCCGGAGAAAGATTTTTAACAAGTGCGGGCGTCTCCCTCCCACTCATGACGTTCGGAATAGAGACGACACCCCAAGGGCTGGCATGGACGATCAGTGATGCGGATTTTATCTTTTGCAGGGTATATGATTTGCTGTGAACAGGATATGCCTGCGAGAGAAAAAATGAATCTCGAACGGAGGTCCTTCCATTCATCGAGAGCGACAATGAGACCTCTACATCCTTTGAAATATCTATGTCGTCGGTGTGAAATGGCGTCCTTATTTGGATGACCTTATCTTCAATTCTGATCTCCCCTGCCGCGCCTGTCGGCGAACTATCCACGGCAATGGAGCCCTTGATATCGTCAGCTAGAGTCAGCGTGCCACCTATTTCGGGAACGGTCGAAGCGGGGGCGAAACCACCTGTTTTCTTTTTTGAAATATTTGGGATTTTCGCAGGATCTGCAGCGAAGCCAAACATGAGAATAGAAAGCGATAAAATCGACAGAGCCACCCTCCTCAAAAATACCGGAAATATATTCTCCTTTCCGACCTTGAAAGCTACGAGGGTGGCAGGAGAAATATTCGCAAACATCCCTTCGCACCTGCGGCGACGAAAATTCCTCTTCATGAAGTGCGGAAGTTTTTCCCCTTTTTGAAAGGCTGGATCTTTGGCGCGAAGAACTTCGATCTCATCGAGCATCTCGGCAGCGCTACCGTATCTGAGATCCTTTTGAAGGCTCAATGCCGGCATCACTATGGATGCAAAACCACCGGAAACCCAGTTGACGCATTCATCGGGAATGGCTGCGCGCCTCACCATGTCGAGCGTGGTAAATTCATTTTCCGAAAAAAATATCCTTCTCCCCGAGGCCATCTCAAGCAGCACGACCGCAAGAGAAAAAAGATCACTTCTACAATCGACCTCGTCGCATGAGGCCTGTTCGGGGGACATGTACGCGTATTTCCCCTTGAGCTGTCCCAGCACCGTACTTCTCGATCGGTGGCCCCCCTTCGCAATGCCGAAATCTATCAGCTTCACCTCCCCGCATCCTGAAATGACTATGTTCGATGGGGAGATGTCACGATGGACGATACGCAACGGATTTCCAGATGAGTCCTCGGCGTTGTGCGCGTGGTCAAGAGCTGAAAGAACGCGCGATGCTATCTCCAAAACTATCCCTTCAGAAATTTTTTCACCCCTTCCCGCAATTTTTTTTGCAATTTTAGCGCAGTCGAGACCTGCGATATGCTCCATCGCTATATACGGTTGTCCGTCGATGACATCGTAGTCCCAAACCTGGACTATGGATGGATGGGAAAGCGCGGCAAGAAGCCTCGCCTCGTCGAAAAGGAGTTCGCGCACCTCGGCGACATCGCACCACATCGGCAAAAGCCTTTTGATGGCGACCTCTTTGGTGAAACCGTTGCCGGATTCCTGTATCGCGCGATAGAGCTCCGCAGTTCCGCCGCAGGCGATCTTCTCGATGAGAAGGTATCTTCCGAATGGAACGGCTCGACTGATCATGGTACGGGGCACGAAGCAAAAGGCGTGCCAGTAAAAAGCGACCCCTAGGGGCAAGTATGGGAGATGGAAATAGAATCCCGACTGGATTCATGAACAATGTGTTCGCCTGACTGGGCAGCCTCACTCTTCCTTGAGGAACTCCTCACAGGCAAAGATCCAACTGACGGGGACATCCTGCCCCTCTTCCATGGCCTGGGTCATTATGTCACAAAAAAGTTCCTTTTCGGCCTGCGATTCATTTGGTGAAAAGGGGGTGCTCTTTCCTACAGGGCCGCAAACCATCGAGAAGCTTTCGGATCCGGCGAGCCCGATCGTAACGCACTTATATTCATCCTTCGGCGGCTCATTTTTTGGGGTCAGATCGTCGGACCCTCCGGAGGGTTTTACACTATCGTAAAATTTCTGATTGGACAAACTGACAACATCATTTTTTACCTGAAAGCCCATATTTTCCTCCCGAAGAAAGCGGCTCCACGCACATATATTATCGGCAAAAAATATGATTTGTTGCGCACTTTATCGGGGGAGACAAGCCGTTTGTCTCCCCGAATTAAAGGGCTAGGAGCTTGGAAAGATTTTTCAGGTCATCGGATGGCGGAGCCTCGCCTTTCGGGGTCTCCAAAACGAGGGGGATTTTTTTGAGGGCTGCATCGTTCATGAGATTTTTGAAACCAGAAAGCCCGATCTCCCCATCGCCGATATTCTCATGCCTATCCTTATGCGTGCCAATCCCAAACTTCGAATCGTTGACGTGCAGGGCAAGAAGGTCCTTCATGCCGATTATATTCCTGAAATCCGCCCATGTTTTCTTATACCCGTCAGGGGTCCTCAACTCATAGCCTGCGGTAAATACGTGGCAGGTGTCGAGGCAGAATCCGATGCGATCCTTCGCCTCCACCTTTTCCCTGATCTCGGCAAGCTCTTCGAACCTGCCGCCGATGCTAGAACCCGAACCTGCCGTCGTCTCGAGCGCGATCTTAACCTTGCAGTCAGCGGTCGCATCGACGATTTTGTTTATCGAATCGGCTATTCTCTTTATCCCCCAATCGACAGGCTTATCCTTGCGGGAGCCGGGATGAAGTACCGCGAATGGAATTCCTAAGAGCTCACACCTCAGAAGCTCTTTGGTCATCGCATCGATGGATTTTTTCAGAATTTCGGAGTCGGGGGCGGCGAGGTTGATCAGATAGGTCGTGTGAGAAAACGCGACCTTGATTCCGCACAACTTTATCTCACAGCGAAAGCGCTCCGCATCCTCCTCTGAAATAGCCTTAGACTTCCACTGCTGATTGCTTCCGGTGAAAAGCTGAATGGCGTTGCAACCTATCGCCCCACCTTCGATCGGCGCGTTGTAGAGGCCGCCAGAGATGGAGCAGTGCACCCCCATAAGCCTTCCGGAACTGGCTATATCGATCCTGGATTTTTTAGGCATGGGGAGGTTATGGCAGTTGGGGAAAAACTGTCAACCACAAGATAATGAAAGACCCGCCGAATAAGCGGACCTCATTATGCGTTTCTAGATACAAGCCTTCTCAGTTGGAAACTCCTTTGTCTCCATTGAGAGATTGCACCGAGTCGGGTCGAGATTCAAGAGCGGGGAGCCCCATCTCCACTCTCATCATCTCGATCTCCGACAGCATCATCTTCTGGGTGGATGAATAGGACTCTCCCTCCTTCACGGTGCCATCGAAAATCGGAACATCGGAACCCGGCTCGTCGGCAAGAACGAGGGACTTGGCCTCAAGCAAAAGTTCATACGCCTGGCTTTCCCAGTCCTCCGGCTTGGATGTGGAAAGCTTCTTGGCTATCTGCTTTAAGTGCCTTATTCTCTCCGAGTAACAAATCTCTATTTCTCCGCCGAGATCATACATTGACCTTGCGGGAACCCCGTCGGGATAGGAGGCCTTAAAATCGGCGATTTGCTTTCTCATACCGATGGTGAGTTTGGAAAATCTGTCAGCCCACATCGTTTCATTTATCTGCGTGTCGCTGCTTATATACCTCATCGTGGCGAACCCTCTTTCCAGCTCGCGATTGTCGAAGGTCATCCTGTACTTTTTGATTTCTTCCCTTTGAACGCCGATATACTCGCCATCGAAGATCGCTATCTCGCCGTCGCTTCCGCCGTCAATTTTGGCGTTGAGATATCTCTCTGCATCGACAATCCATTCCTCAGCCTTGGCGCGCCATCCGATATCGCGTGCTGTTATTATATCCTGAGAAGCGCTAAAAAGTTCATAGGCCTTTGCAAGGGAGTTGCGATACACCTTCTCATATCCCCTTCTCAACTCGGAAAGCGCCTGCCGAGCATAGCTCTTATCGGCGGATACCGTCTGAACTTTCTCCATTATGACCTGCACGGACTGCACGGTCATCCTCAAGTGAAAGTTATCATGTGCAATCGGCAACGTAGGCAGAAGCAGCCTGTCGACATCATCCGTGAGTTTTCTGATATTATCGTTCAGATCTCCGGCTCTAGCCTCGTCGAAAAGTTGACCAATCCTCCGATTGATTTCATCATCGAAAAGGCCGGCATTAATGACGAGGTTCGACGCTCTATCCGCTATTCGATTTACCTCTTCCTGCCACTTTCCGCCTGACCAGGCAGGTTCATTCTTTTTTGCCACCACGGCATTGGCGTAACGCAGGAGCTGCTCAAACATTGTGCGATGCGCCAACACGATTCCCTGTTCTATCTCCGATATCCTTCTAGCATCCCCGTCTATCTTATCACTCTTCATCAATTCGAGAGCCTTATTATAATGATTCAGAGCGTATTCGTACCAAAGCGAGTTCAAAGTGGAATCATTCTCGCCACCCCTTACGGAATAAACCGCAGCGATGGCGAACTCGTCGGCAGCCTTTACGTAAGCCAATTTTCTGGATGCGCGAAGCATTGCGTGCGCCGGATCTGATTCAACAACCGATGCCTCCCTCAAGGCCTTTTCACCCTCGTCTACAAGTGTGTCTATCCTGGCTTGCCAGCTTCCATCCATGATTTCGTCGCGACCCACCTCTCCCGACGCAAGCTCCTTAACATGCCTTGCAATGCGGATCGCGATGGCCCCGGCAGATACCGACTTGTAATTGGAAATGAGGATCTCTACCTGAGCCATAACTTCCGTTTTTTTATCCTCCGGAACACGGGCTTTTTCTACTGGCTCTCTGCGAACTTTCTGAAAAAGAGCTTCGAGATTTTCACCGCTCAAATTTTTCTCGGCGGCCTCTGCTAGGAGCTCTCTTGCCATAGCAAGGCAGTATTCAGCGCGAACATAGTCGAGTGTAAAGAGTATCTCACTGGGGGAAAAATCATGTCCATCTCTGCTATAGACTGCAGCGTTCGGAGAAAAAAGCTTTTCCTCAGAGTCGAACTTCGATTCTTCCAGATATTTTTCGATCGTCTCAATCCCTTGTCCAAGGACCAGCGCACTGCCATCCCCCGACGCCACAAACCTCTGAAGCCCGTTCACTATATTTTCAATGCCCCTGCCATAGCCGATCGCTCGAATCTTATCCACCACCGAGGCCATCTCCGGCTTCATCTCCAGAAACTTTTTGATCGCCTTCTCCATGTTCGCCACATCACCGCGCTCCGCCAGATCGTAAGCCATCCCAAAGGGAAGCAGAAAACCTCTCTCTCCAAGAATTTCAATTATCCGCGAGGGAAGCTGAAGTCTCCAGTCGGTCCATGTATCCGGAGACTTTCCGGGCAGATAAGAACTCCCAAGCTTTGCGATGATATTTTTGTAGAGCGACACCATCTTTTCTATAGCAGGATTTTCAGACGAAGCGAACGCGGAAAGGATCGTCATCTGAGTCTTTACGAATTTCACATATTCGACAAGCTTGTCGGGCTCTATATGCTCAAGCGTGGGAAGCCCCCAGCGCTCTAAAAATGGAGTGACGGCCTTATCACCCTCGTTCAGCTTCCGTATTTCCGGTTGTCTGTTTGACAGCGAGAGCTTCGTTATGAAATCCTCCGGAGATCCCACTGAAAAACCAGGGTGCCCCTCGAGCGCCTTGCCATCGACTATCACAAGGTCCTCGTTTTCATCGACGAAGTAGACCTTCGCTTTTTTCTTATCGACACCGATAACCTCGTAGGACTTGGTATCCGCAAGCCTTACGGTATCGTCCTTCGGAGGAGGAGGAGGGACCTCCGCCATCGTGGGTCTTCCCCACTTTTTCTGCGCAGCCATCCACTGGCCGGTTTTAACGCAGGCCTCAAAATCATCTACGCCGGTGACATCGGTGCATTTTTTTTCAAAGCATATTTTACCCTGACTCTGATTCCGAAATATCTTAGCACACTGATAGACGACATTCGAACAGATGCTGCTCGACCTGGGGTCGGCACCGAAGCCCAAATGATTTTTATCCTTGTGACATTTTTCGGTCCAAGTTTCTCTTAAATGGTCAATCCTTTTCAAATCAACCCCGTTTCCCATAACGATCCTCCTAAAACTGATATGATGGGTATAGATACAGAAACATCCCCCGCGCGTTGTTTTCGACTGGGAAATCAAAAGGTTGCTTGAAAATTAAAATAAAACGGAGACCCGCAACTCATTGATATTGCTTATGAAATGCTGAATCGGCGGATTTAGATCAGCCTACGGTTTTTAACACATCGGCAAGAGATTCCCTTGTAATTTCAACGATGCGTCTCAGGTCTTCCTCGGTATGCCGATAGGCTATGTATGAATGATGGTAAGGCTGCATAAAAAGCCCCCTTCGAATTGCTCCTGTGTAGAAGACTTTGCGGCGCTCTTTGTACTTTTTGTCGGGGGCCGCATCGAATGTGATGTAAGGCATCGGAGGGATCCCAGAGATGGTAACCGGGAGCTTCGACTCCTTAGCGACCTCCTTCATCTCACGCAAAAGTTTCTCACCACGCTCCCATATGACATCGCAAACCTTTTCCCTCTCAAGTATTTCTATAGTTTTCAGGGCCGCGATCATCTCGAGGCTGTTTGGAAAAAACGTTGAAGATATGAAGACCTCGGCATCGGTTAAAACCTTCATGACCGACTTCTTTCCGCATACGGCCGCTATCGGATAGCCGTTGGCCATCGCCTTGCCGAATAGAGCCATATCGGGCAGCACGCCGTAACGCACACCGGCTCCGCCGAGCGATACGCGAAAGCCTGTTCTTATTTCATCAAATATGAGAACGGCGCCACTATCGTCGGCCAATTTTCGAACTCCCTCGAGAAAGCCGGGGGCAGGCGGAGTCAGCGGCTTCGCGAGCGGATGCCCCACCGGCGTAATTATTATCGCAGCTACCTCGCCTTTGTTCGCGGCAAGAAGTCGCTCGAGCGATTCGACATCGTTGTATTCAAATTCAATCGTCTTTGAATAGACATCCTCGGGAATTCCACCATGAACTTCGGAACACCAGTCGTGCCAGCCGTGATATCCACAGCGAAGGATCTTTTCGCGCTTGGTAAAACCGCGGGCTATTCTTATAGCGGCGCTGGTAGCATCCGAACCGGTTTTTACAAAGAAGCTCTGTTCGGAGCAGGGGATCAGTTCGCGCAACTTCTTCGCAAGCTTGTTCTGCCATGGCTGACAGAGGTTGAAACAAAATCCGTGTTTCATCTGCTCTTTGACCGCCTCGTCGATTTCCTGCTCGCAATACCCGAGTATTATCGGCCCGTATGCGCAGAGGAGATCTATGTACTCGTTTCCATCGACATCCCAGACGTGTCCGGCTTTCCCCCTTGTAAGAAAGAGGGGGTACTCTCCCGGGATAAAGTTATAAGGCCTCCTGATTCCGAGCACACCGCCGGGGACGAGGTCCAAGGCCTCCTGCCACATCTCTTCCGATTTTTTAAGATTGAGTTTGTCCATGATTTCCTCCCGTCAAGAGCGTCGGAACATACATCATACCAACAAAACGGGCAAATGATAAAATGACGGAACTCCATGACAGTCCTGTCAGTCATTGCGAGCAAAAGTGAACTAGGAAAGGTTGAGTTGAGCAGGAATGATTTTTCTTAACCTGAGCCTAAAACTGCTTTTCCACTAGTCACGAGTTACGGCAATTTCTGGATCCCCGCCTTTCACGGGGATGACACCCATGCGGTCATTCCCGTATGCTTTAAGGAGCCGCTACTGCGGGGCAAACGGGAATCCCGTTCAGACAGTTAACCAGTCACAGACTTGTTAGTAGATTCTATTTTCGATATCGCTGATCTGGTCGGAGAATTCCACTCCAGCTTCATAGATTCTCTCGAAATGCGACGGGTGAAACATCCTCTTCCACACCACCGTTCCATGAACGGCATAGGCGGAAGAGTCGGGTGGGGCTATTATTATATGCTGTCCGATTTCTACAGGTTCGCGCGATTGCAGCCTGACTCCTAGGATGGAAAGATCCCTGACCCTGCCGCTATGCCAGAGCTGACCGTCATCAGTACAAAAAGAGATAGGCGCATCTACTTCTTTTCTGGGGGCGCGCCTTCTTTCGGCAGGAGCGTCGGCGCGAGACTCCATCGCTGCTACCTCCTCCGGCGTCGCTATCAGGGCATCGTAGCAGGCTCTGGTATACGGATCTATCAGCGTTTCATAAGCCTGATTGATGAGTATGGCCTCTTCACAGCAGCCGCCGAGATCGGGGTGCTTCCGAAGCTTCATCATCAATGTCCTGTACGCCGAGGCAATGACCTCAGGAGAGGCACCCTTTGAAACTTGAAGAACTTCGTAGTAGGAGCGATCCTTCATTCCACTCCTTTTATCGCGGTCTTCAAAAAAAAGTTGCTTAAAATTTTCTCAAATCAAAATTTCTACGGAACTACCTTTGACATCTGGTCGAAGACAAACCGCATAAAACGGCTCTTGTCCGTAATCGGCATCCCCCTTAGCATGACGCCGGTTTCGTAGCTGGTGTTCGAAATCTTGTTCTGCCAGACAACCTCTCCCTCGGATTTTATCGTATCCCCATCCCCCAGCTGAATCTCGAGCTCCAACAGACTCCCATTTTCCAGCTTCGTAGGAGTCATGAGGCGCAAACCACCCTCGCTGATATCGCTCGATATCGCCTCGCGCGGATCGGCCGGCGGGGCATCCGCATGACCGAGAAGGCGGTAGCTTATGGTTAAGGCGAGATCCAGACGGGCGTACTTTCTTCTCTCGATTCCCTGTGCCAATTAAAACCTCCGTTATTGAGAAGCGTATAGCCTTTCAGATCCGCATTGACAACCAGTTTGTGAGCACCTAACCAGTCCGACCATGATCGACCTTTCCATAGTGCTAGTCTCCCCCCAGGGGGCCGCCAACATAGGGGCCGCCGCAAGGGCCATGAAAAATTTCGGCTTTTGCGATATGCGCCTTGTGGATCCGGTCGAGCACCTGACCAGCGAGGCCTACACATGGGCCCTTGGAGCCAAAGACCTCCTCGAGAGCGCAAAGGTATTCTCATCCATTCCCGAAGCCGTAGGTGACAGAAATCACGCGATGGCATTCACAAGGAGGATAGGGAAATCGAGACGCGGCGACATGCTGCTGGACGAGGCGGCCCTATTCATACGTTCAAATCCGGAGAAGAGATTCGCCCTTCTGTTCGGACGCGAGGACAAGGGACTGAATAATGATCAGGTCGAGATGTGCGACTGCGTGGTAACAATCCCAACATCGGAAATGTTCCCATCTATAAACCTCGCACAATCGGTAATTTTAGCCTGCCACGCCGTATATGCGAAATTCAATGAAAACACGGTAAATGTGGCCGCGGGAGCCGCCCCGGAATACCTCAGAAATGAATATATTTCCCATGATAAGATCGCGGAACTCATCGTTCGACTGGAGAAAACCCTCAGTGCGCTCCAGTATGAAGACGAGCCGGACAACCCACTTAAAACCAAAATACTTAATCAATTCAGCAGGTTGTTTGGAAGGGCCGGGGTAATGCAGCGCGACCTTCAGATGTTCGAAGGGCTGATGGCTAGGATCGATGGGGTCGCGTCGGGTAAGTTAGTGAAATAAAAAATGTTCTTGCATGAAAAGCAGCTTTGACATAGTTTCCCCCGGCTTTTGGTTTTTTACAAATATCGTTTTGAGCGTCGGCGTAGTAATGGTTTACGCGCTTAGATGCTCGAAACAGGAAGGAAAGGAAGGAAGTGTATGGCAAAAGGAACGGTTAAGTGGTTCAACGACGCAAAGGGTTTTGGTTTCATCGAACCGGAAGAAGGTGGCGAGGATATCTTCGTCCATTTCTCCGCAGTCCAGAGCGAAGGCTTCAAGACCTTGCGCGAGGGGCAGAAGGTCCAGTTCGAAGTCGTCAACGGACCAAAGGGCTTGCAGGCGGCCAACGTAGTACCGGAAATAGGCTGATATTTACGGAACCTAAAAATCAAAGATCCCCGGTCGGAAGGCCGGGGATTTTTTATTGGAGATTTTTCCGGGAACACATACCCGCCAAGATTGACTGTGGACCATGGACAATTGACTATCGACCAAAACATCAAGGAGCTAGAATCTAGAAGTGAGAAGGGAGATTTCTACAGGCAAGATTTTTCTAGCTTCTAGCCTCTCGCTTCTGGCTTCTGTTTTTCCCAGTCACGGTCGTTACGGGATCCCCGATAAAAGCACTCGGGAATGACAATCACGCCGTCATTCCCGCGGCACTAAGCCGCCGCTACCGCGGGGTTCCAACCGTTCACCAGTTACGAGTCACGGCAGTTACGGGAGGGGGTCGAATCATGATCCCTGATCGCTGATCTTTGATCCGCCTTTTGTAAGACTAACTTATATCCGCAAATAATCGTTATTAAGATCAGAATCAGGATTAAGATTAAGATTAAGATTAAGATTAAGATTAGGATCAAGATTAAGATGGGTACATTTCAGATACATAGGTAACAGTTGATTATTGGGACATGGGTGACACAAATAGGGGTCTAATGGTCCATCGTCAATCGTCACCGAGATTCCCGCCTGCGGCGAGGCAGGCTGAAATCCTCAATGAATATCGCCAAGTAATGCTTGAACAGTACGGGGCAAATAGTAGAATGCAGCGTTTAAATGGGATCTCTGGCAAATCGCTCCCAAAAAGGAGATAGACGTGAGCATACTTATCGTAGGAGGGGGAGAAATTGGACAGTTCATCGCCGAACAACTCATCCGCGAAAACAAGGAAGTCGTCATTATAGAGAAGAACGAGCGCATCATAGGTGAGATCGAGGAGGGGCTGGACGCCAAGTTCATCCTCGGCAACGGGGCCGCCCCGAGCACGTTGCACGAAGCAGGGCTCAAGGATGCCGAGATGCTCATCGCCGTCACGGACAGCGACGAGGTCAATATCCTCGCCACGATCTTCGCCGGAATCGAGGCTCCACAGGCAATCAGAATAGCGCGAATCAGAAATCCGGAATTCGATGTCGAAGAAAAAAGAATTCAGTCCAACCTTCACGTCAACCTGATGATAAACCCGGACAAAGAATCCGCGGGAGCCATAATGAGGGTGCTCCAAGTCCCAGGCGCATCCGACATCATCGACTTTTTCGACGGTGAGTTCAAAATCGTAGGAACCAAAGTAAAGCCATCGAGCCAGATCCTGGGAATGAAACTCAAGGATCTCCATCTTCTCAAAGATGAAGGGAGCTTTCTGCTGGCCGCCCTCTATCGTAGTAGCACTCTGATCATCCCGGACGGAAATGATGAAATAAAGCTGGGAGATGTCATCTACTTTGCATCGCATTCCAACAGGGTATTCGAAGGGATGAGGCTCTTGGGGCACAAGCACGAAAAGATCGACGACATAATGATACATGGTGGAGGATACATAGGGCGCAATCTCGCCGAGTCACTGGAAAAGGCGGGGGCGAGGGTCAAACTCATTGAGCCGGATCCGCAGCTCTGTTCCACCGCAAGCCGCAACCTCAGCAAAACTCTCATTCTAAACGCCCACGGAACCGACCAGAGCCTGCTGATAGAGGAAAACATCGGGGAGATGGATGCCTTCATATCCGTCACCAAGGACGACGAGGACAACATCATCAGCGCGCTTCTCGCAAAACGCCTGGGATGCCCCGTAGGAATAGCCCTGTCACACAAGGCAGCCTACCAACCCCTGATCTCTTCGATAGGGATAGACGTCGTCATTAATCCTCGCCAGATTGCCAACAACACAATCCTGCATTTCATCAGGAAAGGTCGCGTGCTGCACGTTTCCACGCTTGCGGAGTCCGCGGAGATCATCGAGGTCGAGGCGCTCGAAACTTCCGAACTCGTCGGAAAACCCCTGCACAAGATGAAATTGCCTGATGACGTGCTTATTCTCTCTATAAAAAGAAAAGGACGGATCATCGTACCGTGGGGGGATACAGTTATAGAGGCGGGAGATCATGTCCTCATAATAGCCCACAGGAACTCGGTAAAAAAACTCGAGAGATTTCTGACCGTAAGCCTGGAGTACTTCTAGATGAGAGCGCGACTCGTAATAGGGGCAATTTCTAAACTCAATTTTTTCATCGGCCTGACGATGCTAGCGCCGCTTGTTTTGGCGTGGGCCGACGGCGGGCGCGATGCAAAGGCGATCGCCACCTCCATGATGATCATCCTCTTCATATCCGGCGTCATGGTCGCAGCGTGTCGCGGAGAAAAACAGGATATCTCACACAAAGAGGGGATGCTGATCGTCGCGGTCGGATGGATCAGCGTAGGTCTTTTCGGCGCGCTTCCCTATTTCGTCGGACAGATATTCGGAGCGATGTCGGCGGAAAATTTCATCAACTCCTTCTTCGAATCGATATCCGGTTTCACAACGACCGGAGCCTCTGTTTTTGGAACCAGCGTTCATGTCGAGAGCCTCAGCAGGGCCATACTGCTGTGGCGAAGCCAGACCCACTGGCTTGGCGGCATGGGAATCATCGTTCTCGTGGTTGCGATACTTCCGCTTCTTGGAGTGGGAGGCATGCAGCTTTTCAGAGCAGAATCGCCGGGGCCAACCAAGGAAAAACTGCGCCCGAGAATAAGACAGACGGCGGCAACCCTGTGGCTCGTTTATCTCGTCCTGACGATAGCGCAGATCGTCGCCCTTCTTCTGGCCGGAATGCCATTGTTTGATTCCATCTGTCACACCTTCGCAACCGTCGCTACGGGAGGATTTTCCATAAAAAATATTTCGATAGAAGCTTACAACAGCGCGACCATAGACGGAATCATAACCTTTTTCATGTTCATAGCGGCGGTAAATTTCTCCCTGCACTATATGTTCATATTCAAAAGGCTCAAAGGATATTGGGCAAACAGCGAATTCAGATATTACTTCACGATCACGATCATCAACATAGTTCTTATAAGCGCCATATTGTTTGGATCCGGCATATACGATTCCGCCCTGTCAGCCTTGCGATACGGTTCATTCCAGACAGTATCCGTAATGACTACAACCGGATTTTCAACCGCCGACTTCGAAAAGTGGCCGATCGTAGCGCAGATATTGCTTCTGATATTCATGTTCCTCGGAGGTTGCTCCGGCTCAACCAGCGGCTCCATAAAAATAGCACGAATCGTAGTGCTTGCAAAACACGCCTACAGGGAACTTTTCAGGTTGATTCATCCAAGATCTTTCGCCACGATAAAATTCGGGGGGAAGGTCGTTCACAAAGATATTTTGGAAAGTATCTCGGGATTTTTCATACTTTATATGGGCATATTTACGGTGGCGTCGATCTTTATGACTGCAATTGGGCTGGATCTACTGACAGCGATAACCTCAGTAGCCACGATGATAGGTAACGTAGGGCCTGGGCTGGGAGCGGTTGGGCCATCAGAAAATTATTTCATGATTCCCTCGATCGGCAAAATAATACTAATAATGTGCATGCTGCTTGGGAGGCTTGAAATTTTTACGGTAATAGTATTAATGACACGCGAATTCTGGAAAAGATGATCTTAGGTTCAAGCGGAGGTTTTACACAATGGGCGAACAGCTAAAGCAAGCGTTGATAAATGCGGGAGTCATCTCCAAAAAAGATATAGAGCGCGAGAAAGTCAAAAAGCGACATCTCTCTAAAAGCGCCAAGATACGCGACGACCAGATAAGGATAGTGTGTGAGGTCTGCGGGAAAACCGCTCCGGACGTCGAGCAGTACCAGCACAAAAACCGACTCATACAGGGAAAGGAATGGATTTGCATCCCATGCGCAGATGAATACTGCATCGACGATCAGTGCAGGCTGACCCAGCAGAGTTCCCAGGCAAAATCAAAGATGTTCATCAGGCAATATGGCAGGACGAAGAAGTTTTAGCCCTATCTACCTCACCGCGCTTTCGTCCAGAACGAGCCTCGCAGGATCGCTGCTGATCTTGGCCCTGATGCCAAGCGGCAGAGTGATATTTTCAACGCCGTGGCCGGATGGAAGGCCAAAGAGTATCGGTATCTCCATGTCTCGAAAATATCTGCGCAGATATTTTTTCACCTCGTTTTTCCTGCCGTGCATACAACGATTCATCTCGGAAAAGATGATCCCCTTAACACGATCGAACTTGCCCGCGAGTTTCAGGTGATTGAGGTCTCCATCTATCTTCATATGCCCTTCATCGTATTCCTCGATGAAAAACAGCCTGTCGTCAGTATCTATTTCGAAAGATGTTCCAAGCGTGCTGATCATCCTCGAAAGATTGCCGCCGACGAGAAGCCCCGAGGCCTCGCCGGACTTTATGACTTCAAGGGGTTTCCCATATAGATCGCCCAAACGCGTCTTTTTTGTAATCGACTCCTGGATAGCTATTTCCGTCGTGGGGGGCATCCCCTTGTAGAGTTCCTGCGCCACAGTCGGACCGTGAAAGGTGACCCACCTGTACTTCTGAAAGAAGTATATAAGCAAAATTGTGATATCGGAAAAACCGACGAATATTTTTGGATGATATGAAAGATCAACCTCTTCAAGATAAGGTACCAGAGCTATCGAACCGTACCCCCCTTCTGCGCAGAAGATCGCGGCGATGCTCGGGTCCTTGATCATCTTTATCAGGAGCTCGGCCTTCTCCTTATAACGCCTCCTGCGATCGCGGTCCTTCGGCCTTTTCGCGTGTTTGAAGACGGGCCTCGGCACGACGACGTCGAACCCCCACCATTTGAGCTTGTTGATGCCGCGCTTTAGCCCCCTGCTCTCGAACGAAGAGGCTGGGGCCACAATTCCTATGCGGTCGCCAGGTACAAGGCCGAAAGGCTTTATCGGTCGCATGAGGCAATTATACAAGCTGTAAACTTGTGCGGCAAGAAGGGTTTCAGTATTTCGGATATCCCATCATGTTGCTTAAGAACCACCAACTCCAGAAGGTGGCATGAGGATTTTCTCTATAGGCTTGCGAAGCAGCAACGCTGACCATCGAGGGATAAATTCCGTATCCTATCCCCATGTATGGAGCTGGGGGCACAATCACTTGTGGAGGAACCACGGGAACCGAATTCATCGCATGTATGACGCCAGCATGCGAGTTATTCTCCATGTCATAGCGCGTCCCGCGGTACATCGTGCCGTTATTCCCCGGCATCACGGCCATGCAGCCCGCGAAGTCTTCCAGCCTGTTGGTGACCTTAGGACACCCGCCGCCAGCGTAGAGCTCAACGCTCCCGAAGAGGAGGATGAGAAAAACGACAGCTACGGCGATCGAGGAAGATGTTCTCATATTTTTCACCCACTAACATTATCGTCCGATCTTGCAAATAGTTGCGTCTTCTTGACAGGGGCTGCAACTGCGCGTAGCCTCGGCCGCTATGAAAATTTCAAGGCTGACTCTCGCGCTGGCCGTTGCCATTTTTGCCTGTTTTTTCAGCTACATAGCTTATGCCCAGCTGCAGCCCACAGGCATGAAAATCGTCCTTGACGGTGATATCATAAACCCCGCCACATCCGGGTTCATTGCAGAATCCATAAGGAGAGCTGAAAGGGCGAACTCCCGTTTCATTATGATAGAACTCGATACGCCGGGAGGGCTTCTGGGTTCCACCCGCGACATAGTCAAATCGATAATGTCATCTAAGGTTCCGGTAATCACCTACGTCTCTCCGATGGGGGCCAGGGCAGGTTCGGCGGGCGTGTTCATAACCCTCGCTTCCCACATCGCTGCGATGGCGCCATCGACTAACATCGGAGCTGCACGTCCGGTAAGCGTCGGAGGAGGACCGACAAAGCCGGGCATCTTCGATCAGATTTCCGGCAAACTTGAAAAGGGAAGCCGGACACCTGAGGAGGAAAAGGTCATCAGCGACTCGAAAGCCTGGGCGGAGTCCATCGCAGGCGAACGCGGTAGAAATCCGCAGTGGGCTGCAACAGCTGTGACCGATAGCGCCTCCGTCAGCGCTGATGAGGCAAAATCTCTCGGCATCATCGATCTGATAGCCGATGACGAGCAGGGGCTGCTCTCTAAAATTCATGGTATGCGCGTCCGCCTCGCCGACGGTGAGAGGACTATAGACACATCCGGGATAAAAATTTTGGAAGTGGAAAAAGATTTTCGCACGCGAGTTCTCTCCGCCGTGGCACACCCCAACATCGCCTACGTACTTCTCATATTGGGTTTTTACGGACTACTGTTCGAGTTCACCAACCCCGGGATAGGGTTTCCCGGAATCGCCGGGTCGGTCTGCCTCGTTCTGGCATTTTTCGGCCTGCAGGTACTCCCAACAAACTACGCTGGTATAGCGCTTCTTGCACTTGCAGTGGCGATGTTCATCGCAGAGGTAAAGGTCGTGAGCTATGGCCTTTTGACGATAGGCGGTCTCATATCATTTTTCTTCGGTTCTACAATACTCTTCACATCCCCAGATGATTTCATGAAGGTGTCGATGCCGATAATACTCTCTTTTACGGTTGCGACCCTCCTGCTCGCGGGATTTTTGACAGCGCTGGTGCTTCGCGCGAGGGGAAGGCGCCCGGTAACGGGAAGTGAAGGCATGATGGGCCTTGTCGGCGAGGTGACTTCCTGGAATGCCGGTTCCGGAAAGGTTCTCGTTCGCGGAGAAATATGGAACGCGCGCTCGGCCGATACATTAAAGCGCGGCGACGAGATAGAAGTTGTAATCGCAGAGGGCATGAATCTTCTGGTCGAGTTAAAGAAGGATTCATAGAATAGCAAAAATCGAAAAAAAAGGGGGCTCACATGTTCGCCAATCCGTTGCTGGTGCTGGTCGCATTTATCGTATTCTATCTTATATCGTGCGTAAAAGTGCTTAGGGAATACGAACGCGGCGTCATATTCCGCTTGGGCAGGTTGCTGCCAAGACCCAAAGGGCCCGGCATCATCTTCGTCTTCAAGCCCGTGGACAAGATAGTGCGCGTCAGCTTGCGCCTGGTCGCTCTCGACGTCCCTCCACAGGACATCATAACGAAGGACAACGTCTCAGTTCAGGTCAATGCCGTGATATATTTTCGCGTGATGGATCCGAACAAGGCGATAACAGAGGTGGAAAACTACGGATTCGCTACGAGCCAGATGGCGCAGACCACCCTTCGAAGCGTAGTGGGCGAAAGAGAACTCGATGAACTTCTCTCCGATAGAGAGACGATCAACGATCAGCTTCAGGACATCCTCGACAAGCAGACCGATCCATGGGGGATCAAGGTGTCAAACGTCGAAATCAAGCACGTTGACCTTACCGAGGAGCTGAAGCGCGCGATGGCACGCCAGGCCGAGGCGGAACGTGAACGACGCGCTAAGATAATCGGCGCAGAGGCGGAGTTTCAGGCTGCGACAAAGCTCGTCGAAGCGGCAAAGATGATGGAGGATCACCCGATGGCGCTTCAGATGCGCTACCTGCAGACACTTTCGGAGATAGCCACGGAAAACAACTCGACCACGCTCTTCCCGATTCCGATGGATCTGATAAAACCGTTTTTGGGGAAATAATATAGTAACCTCTGAAAAATCAGCAAATTCAGGGTGCCTTTAAAAACTGTGTGCTTGTCATCCCCGAATGGCGAAAAGGTCGTCATCCCCGAGTGGTCAATTGTCCATGGCCGAAGTTATTGTTGCCTCTAGCTTTTCAGAAGTTCCCATAACCGTTTCAGGGAGACTAATTTAAGGCCCCAGAATCGGCAGGAAATTTCATTCGTGCTATTTTGATCTGTTCAAGAATAGCAGCCTTTATCGTAGAGTATGAAGGTTCTTCAGGACATATGGGTAGGCCTTACTTACATTCTCTAACGCCTGCGATAACTTGCCAAGTTTGAGTTCCTCAATAGCCTTAAAGAAGAGAGCTTGGGGCGATCTCGGATTTTTGCTTAAGAGATCGTTCGATCTCAATAATGAAGATTTAGATTCTAAAATTACCCATCTATTTCGGATCCCAGGGGAGGTTTATGCCTTTAACCTTCTTCATCTTTCTCTTCCCGGTCTTGGGATCGCGGTAGAACTGCCCCTCTTTGGGCTTCACACATCTGTCCGTAAGGAAATCTTCTCCTTCGCGACAGACGGGCTTCTTCTTCTTTTCCCTCGTGGTCGAATCCCTCCTCTCGGAAACGGTGGGAGGCTTCACGGCGTGGGCAGATTCGGCAAGCGCGACTGTGAAAATTGTGAAAATAACTAGCGACCCGAGAAATGCTGAAAGGATTTTTTTCATATGTAACCCCCTTGCGGAGAGAATTATACATCGAATCCCAAAAAGCAATCCCCTGTTGACTTTTAGGGCATTTTCCGGGGATTAGTAGCTCCCGCTGGAAGTACGGGCCATGGACTATAGACCCCTGACCATAGACCAAGAAGGAGAATGAAATGTACAAAGTAGTTTTACTGAGGCACGGCGAAAGCTTGTGGAACAAGGAAAACAGGTTCACCGGATGGACGGACATAGACCTTTCGGAAAAGGGACTCGTCGAAGCGAAGAGCGCCGGTGAAACTTTGAAGAAAGAGGGGTTCGAATTCGACGTCGCCTTCACATCCGTCCTGAAGCGCGCGATACGCACCCTCTGGATCACGCTCGACGGCATGGATCTGATGTGGATTCCGGTCTTCCGCTCATGGCGTCTCAACGAACGCCACTACGGTGCCTTGCAGGGGCTCAACAAGGCGGAGACTGCGGCCAAACACGGGGAAGAACAGGTCCTGATATGGCGCCGCAGCTACGACATTCCGCCGCCGGCCCTTGAAATGGATGACCCGCGCTATCCGGGACGCGATCGTAGGTACTCTTCGCTTTCGGAGGCGGAACTTCCTAAGACCGAATGCCTCAGGGATACTGTGGAGAGATTTCTCCCATACTGGCATGGCGAAATCGCCCCTGCGATCAAGTCCGGAAAACGGGTTCTCATCGCTGCGCACGGCAACAGCCTGCGCGCGCTGGTCAAGCATTTGGATGGAATTTCGGACGAAGCGATACTGAAGCTCAATATTCCAACAGGGATTCCGCTCGTCTATGAGCTCGATAAAAATCTAAAACCGGTAAAAAACTATTACCTCGGCGACCCCGATGCCGTGACCAAGGCGATGGCCTCGGTGGCAAACCAGGGAAAGGCAAAATAGCTTTTTTCTTGCCCCTGACTGGTTTATCTGTTAGTTGCCCGACCCGTTCAGAAATCGGCGGGTTCTCGGTATCACAGACGATTTTTTTCGGAAGCGTTGTTGCTGATCTTTTTAAATGGTATTGGTGCTCCCATCGTCTAGCGGTTTAGGACACGGCCCTCTCAAGGCTGAAACAGGGGTTCGATTCCCCTTGGGAGCGCCAATACCGTTTTTTATAAATCTCTGAAAAAATCGTGCGATGTTGGAATGGGATGTCAGAATGTACTGTGGTTTTTACAAATTAAGCATTATCTCTCGGGATGGACAGCATCAAAATACTAAAAAATATTTTGTCCCAGAATTCACAACGCATATCAGCAGACAAAAAGATCCTTCGTGCTGAAGTTTGGATCGCAGGTGATGTTGAGCCTGAGCTTCCTGAGCCCGGCCTCATCGCCTGGCGTCGGAAGATGTGTGAGGTGAACCTCGCAGTCTCTCAGATCCTTCAACTTTTCCACGGCTATCTCTGCGGCCGGATTCGTCGCTGCGCTTATGCAAAGGGCTATCAGAGTCTCTTCCAGATTGAGGCTTACCATTTTTTTGTTCAAGACGTCTTTTCTGAACCTTCTGATTGACTCGATTATCGACGGAGGAAGCAGATGCATATTGTCCGGAATTTTCGCCAGATGTTTAACCGAATTCAGAATGAGACTCGACGACGCGTGCATCAGGGAGGAATTCTTGCCCGTTATTATTGAGCCATCCGGAAGCTCTATGGCCGCTCCGCAGAAGACGTTCTCGTTTCCCTTTCCCTTCAACCGGCATTCGTGGGCCGCACGCCTCGCATCACCCACGACCTTCCTATCCTCCAGCTTTATACCGAGGTTTTCCATCAGCTTCTCAACCCTCTGTACACTCTCCCTGTCGACCAGCCCCATCGTGTACTCGCACTGATATCTGAAACACCGGCGAATGACTTCCTGCTTCGCGGCCTCGCTCACTATCTCATCATCTGTAATTCCGAAGCCGGCCTTATTGACTCCCATGTCTGTCGGAGATTTGTAATATTCTACCCCTCCGGTGATCTTCTCGATTATTCGCTTGAGAAGCGGAAAGGCGTCGACATCGCGGTTATAATTTACCGTCTTTTCGTCGTACGCATCCAGATGAAAGTGATCAATCACATTCACATCCCCGAGTTCCGCAGTTGCAGCCTCGTAGGCGACATTTACGGGATGCTTCAACGGAAGATTCCATATCGGAAAGGTCTCGAACTTGGCGTAGCCTGATTTCACCCCGCGCATATGGTCGTGATACATCTGGCTTAAGCATGTGGCGAGCTTGCCGCTTCCAGGGCCGGGGCCGGTTATGACCACGATAGGCTTCGAGGTCTCGATATACTGATTTCTGCCGTACCCATCCTGGCTGACGATCGTATCTACGTCATAAGGATAACCGTTGGTAAAGCCGTGCGTGTACACCCTGATGCCGCGATGCTGCAGCTTGTTTTTAAAAGCTATGGCGGAGGGTTGATTTTCGAACCTCGTTATCACGACTGCGGAAATAGCTATGCCCCACCCCTTGAAATCATCGATCGTCTTCAGCGCATCTACATCGTAGGTGATTCCGAAATCGGCGCGCACCTTCTTTTTTTCGATATCGCCGGCATAGATGCACAGTATCACATCTATCTTATCCTTGAGTTTCTGGAGAAGCCGCATTTTGACATTGGGATCGAATCCGGGCAGGACTCGCGCCGCATGATAATCGAAGAGAACCTTCCCTCCGAGTTCCAGATAGAGCTTATCTTTGAACCTCTCCACCCTTTCGAGTATCGCGCGAGACTGCTCGATCAGATATCTCTTGTTGTCGAAACCTCTTTTGACATTCATATATTTTCCCTCGATCCGAGACGGCATAACAAAAAAGCAAGAGAGTTCGCAATTCAATTATGAAGTTTCGCGCCATCGCCGCTCGAAATTTCTATATCGCTCTCTTTAGTCTTTATCCCCACACCATCTTCGGAAATTCTGATGATCATCATTGAAGCGTGGTATCAAGCCTTTTTCCTCCCCAAAAAAAGGCTTCACATCCTAGGCAATGATGATCGGCTTTTTCATGTATTTCGACTTCGGCGAAGCCGCGCTCCGCAAAAGCAGCTTCTTAGAAGCTATCGCCATGATTTAATTAGACTATTCATGAAAGACCAAACAAAGTAGCACGCTGCGATCAGACCTGAATATTTCAAATATATAAATTCATTCGCAGTAGCTCGGCGAATAAAACATTCTCCAATCCCAACATATTCTCCAATCCCACTTGAACTTAAATTTCATCGGGGATAGATTCCTGCTCCACCAAAAGGAGGAAGAAAATGTCTACGGTAAACCATCCCAACCCCAACATGAACGCATTCGAAAACGCACTGACGCAGTTTGATCAGGCCGCTGAAAAGCTAAAGCTCACCAAGGATCAGGTCGCCATGATCAAAGAGCCGCGCAAGGTAGTGGAGGTTGCGCTTCCGGTGCGAATGGATAATGGCAGCATACAGGTTTTCAAAGGGTACCGCGTGCAGCATAATATCGCGCGAGGTCCTGCCAAAGGCGGAGTCAGGTTTCATCCCGACGTCAATATCGATGAAGTGAAGGCGCTCTCGTTCTGGATGACCTATAAATGCGCTGCGGTAAATGTCCCGTTCGGGGGCGGCAAAGGCGGAGTCATATGCGATCCGTTAAAACTTTCAACCGGAGAACTTGAGAGGCTCGCACGCAGATATTTCGCCGATATGATAGAAATCTTCGGCCCGGACAAGGACGTACCCGCTCCGGATGTAGGCACGAATGCCCAAGTCATGGCGTGGTTCGTCGATACCTATTCGATGCATGCCGGCGCTTATTGCCCTGCAGTCGTCACAGGCAAGCCGCTGGAAATCGGCGGTTCCGCTGGAAGAGCCGAGGCTACAGCGCAGGGAATAGTCCACACCATAGTCAGCGCCGCCAAACACCTGAACATAGATCTCAAAAAGAGCACCGTCGCAGTTCAGGGCTTTGGGAACGTAGGCTCCAACTCCGCCAAGATACTCTATAATGAGGGATGTAAGATCGTAGGCATCTCCGATGTGACCGGAACCTACACAAATGAAAACGGCTTCGATATCCCGGCGGTCTTCGAATACATAAAGGGTAAAAAGCTGCTCTCCGGACTCGAAAAGGTCGTGAAATGCTCAAAGGTGGACGACACTAAGAAACTGCTTGAGATGGAGGTCGACATTCTTGTTCCGGCCGCGCTCGAAAACCAGATCAACTCTACCAACGCCAAGAATATCAGGGCGAAGATGATCGCAGAAGGCGCAAACGGACCGGTCACACCGGATGCCGATCCGATTCTCGAAAAGCTTGGCGTCTTCGTCATACCGGATATCCTCTGCAACTCCGGCGGCGTGGCGGTTTCCTACCTGGAATGGGTGCAAAACAGGATGGGGTATTACTGGAACAACGAATACGTGCAGAACGATCTCTCCAAGATGATGACGGGTGCTTTTAAATCCGTTCTCGACACATCGATAGAGCACAAGGTCAATATGCGCATCGCGGCATTCATGGTCGCAATTCAGAGGGTGGTCAAGGCGTCGGAGCTGCGCGGGCTATACGCGTAAACATCATCAATAAAACACAAAAAAATCGGGGGGAGATGTCCATCGACATCTCCCCCCGATTTATAATTGCGCTAGAAGTTACTAGTTATTACCGGACGGTGCTGATTCTCCCCTAAAATGATCTATAAATTGTTTCAGTTCTGCATTTACATCTCCAAGCCCGAGGATTTTCTTGGCAAGTAAGGTGGTCGACTTTGTCAAACAGTCATTGAGAGTTTTATAAGTGGACCGGTTCATTGTTAAGCCGCCTTCTTCTCCAGTTCGATTTCCTTGAAATAGATCTCTGCGGGGTAG
>Ga0255345_1000598_pt1 | contig 58486 bp, 53 predicted proteins | sample wastewater_treat_6_FD_192415 | JGI IMG/M metagenome (GOLD analysis project Ga0255345, IMG submission 192415) | Wastewater microbial communities from Lulu Island WWTP, Vancouver, Canada - plant20 | ecosystem: Engineered > WWTP > Wastewater > Unclassified | place: Canada: Vancouver, British...
ATAGCCGAGCTGTGCCTTTTTCCGGCTAAAATCTACTCGAACGCTTATAACACCACCTTGTCAGAGCCCTTGCCGGGGTGTTTGCACCCCTCATTGTCGCCTCCGTGGTGCCTGACCGTCTACAACGTCCCCCAAATCCAGACACCTCACCAGTCGCTAAGGATCAGGGCGACACTACTTATCAAACGTTTGACATGGTTTTCCCTTCCGGGTAGGCTGCAACGTTGAGAGAGATTGTAGAAAAACGTTATGGCAAACATTTTAATCATAGATGACGATCCGGCAGTCCGCGATTACTTGGCGGCGCTGGTTACACGTCTGCATCACAAGTCCATGGTGGCATCCACTTGTGCCGAGGGTTTGAAGCACATGGCCACACCGGAAGTCCAAATCATTATTGCTGACATTTATTTGCCGGATATGTCGTCGCCGACGGAATGGATTGGCCAACTCAAGACCCATGCCGCCAAGCGTCCGCTTATCCTCATTACTGGTGAACCTTCTGAAGAACTTGCCCTCAAAAATCATGGCAATGACATTTTGGCGTTTTTGACCAAACCCTTTGAGCTGGCCTTCATTAAGAATCTATTGACGCAAGCCACGGCCAGCCTCCCACCGGAGGCCATCACATAACGAGCGAGGTGACCATGATAGACAAAACACGTCTGGGATTGTCTTGTTTTGACGAGCGCTACGGCGGCTTGTATCGCAAGCGCGCCGCCCTTTGTGTGGGGCGGCAGGGCAGCGGGAAAACGCTGCTCGGCGTTCAGGCGCTTTTACAAAGCGTCAAGGAAGGCGAGCGCGGCCTCATGTTGTCCGCTTGGCGCGCGCACGATTTGACCATTACGGCCAATCATCTGGGCCTGCCCCTCGCCGATGCGATTGAAAAGGGACAAGTCATCCTGTTGGAATGCGCCGATCTTCTCCACACGCCCTCTGCGGAAAAAAATTGGATGTTGCCGCCCGGCAGTTTTCTGGAATTGCAAGAAATCATCACCAGCAATAGCGTGAGTCGTGTTATTATTGACACCATTCTGCCGTGGGTAGCCATTCAGCCGGAAAAGAAACTGGCCCAGCACGTATTCTCATTTGTTCAGGCGTTTGAACGGATGGGCGTGACCGCCCTGTTTACCATGCCGCGCCCGGTTTCCCCACTGGCCTTCGCGCTGAAAAACCGCTTGGAGGAACAAATCCCCATTGTGTTCACCCTCGATTATGATGAAGCGACCGGCCGACGCTCCCTGCTGGTTAATAAATATCTGGGCGACCTGAATCTGCCGCCGCCGATGGAGCTTATCATTGCGCCCGGCACGGGCCTCATGCGAGCCCCTAAATTGGTTCCCACGCCTCAGCTGTTGCCCATGCCTGTTCCAAAGTCGGCGAAGGTTGCAAAGCCACCGCCGACAAAAGTGCCCTTGCCGACGCCGGCGCCAACGTCCCCGGCTGTTTCTGAAAGCGCCGTCGTTCCGGGCGCTATTCGCTTTGCATCCGTGTTCCGCACGTAGGGAAGGGTGGGCACATGTATGCCGCCTATTGGAACCTGAAGCTCAAGCCATTCCTCAACGTAATGGACCGCCGGTTCCTGTTCAGCAGCAGCCAGCATGAAGAAGCCATCGCGCGTTTGCAGTTCATTGCCGAAAACAACCGCCTGGCGGGAGTCCTGACCGGCATCTACGGCATCGGCAAATCCACCGTGCTCAAAATCGTCGCCTCCAATTTAGAGACGCAGCATCGCTTGCCGGTGATTTGCATGGATGCCATCCCTGACGGTCTGCTGCCGATGATGCGCACCATTCTCGACGCCATGAAAGTAGATTCCGCCGCAACCACGCTACCCGATGCGCTGATGGATTTGTGGCGCACGGCCAATGCCCGTCCCGACAGCCTCACACGCACGATCCTGTGCATTGATGAAGCCCACTATCTGGCCACCGAGGAAGGATTCTATTTCGTCCACTATTTAACCAATTTGCGCCGCACCGACCGCCGCACGCAAGCCGAGGAGCCCCTTTTCTCCGTCATCCTCAGCGGCGCGCCTGAGCTGGTTCCCGCCATCCACTCCGCGCCCTCTCTGAGCCAGCGGGTGCAGATTTCATATGAAATCACTCCGCTGACCGCTGCTCAAACGACCGCCTATGTCCAACATCACATGCGGCTCGCGGGCGGCGATATCTGGTCGTTTGGCGGGCCCGCTCTTGACGCCATCCATCGGATTTCCGGTGGCATCCCGCGCAAAATCAATCTGCTGTGCGACACCGCTCTCATGCTGGGTTATGCCGCGCAAGTGAACCAAGTGACGCCCGCAATCATCCAGCAGGCCGCCGGCGATGCCGGCCTGAAGCCCGCGCCCCCTCCGCCCATCCAACAGGAGAATGTCCGATGAATGATTTCTTTGAGCTCATGAGCCACCCCATCACGATTATCGCTACGATTCTCGCGTTGTTCTTTGTGCTCATGGCCGTTTTCCGCCATTCGAACAAGCGCAAGAATACCCCCGAGGCGGAAGGCGGTCCCGCCGGCCCGGTGCGGGTCGCCAGCCCTTATATCCCCACCACCGCGCCGACATCCGCCGCTGACACCAAGAAGGGGAAAGCCGCCTTCGACACCACCCCGCAAGCAGGAAGCAAAGTCTTTCGGCAGTTTGGCCAGCCGGAACCCTCTGCTGCCACCCACGAACCAGACGAATACGTCTGGGAGTGATCCCATGAGCAGGCGTTGCAGGCCTGTTCGGCTGCTTCTCGTGTTGGCCCTGCTGTGGCCCGCCATCGGCTGGGGCGCTGAACTCATGCCGCTGGGTGGCGCTCCGTGGGAACCCGGCCCCGATTCGCCCCCGCCGCAGGAAACGGCGGCCAACGAGTTGCAGTTTTCCTTGCCTTTTCATCAGTCTCTCGACCGCGTGTACTGGGATTTGCCCATCCGCCCCATTCCGCGCCAGGCCGGTGGAATCACGCTGGATATCACCTGCGACAATCCCGCCGCCATTCGCGCCATTACCCTTTACGTGCAAAGCGCCGGGAACTGGCTCGCCGCAACCGCCATTCCCGCCGCCGGACGCCAAACCCTGTTTTTCCCCGGCGCGGACTTCCGCGCGGAAGACAGTCACGCGGATTGGACCCGCGCCAATCGCCTGCGTCTTTCCATCTGGCGCGGCGCGGGCCGCTCCGCCACGCTCATCCTGCACGGCATCCAAACCGATTCACCGCCCATTGCCGTCATAACTGCCACCTCCGCTACCGCGCCCGGGCAGGAGGCCCTCGCAAAAGAGTGCGCTCAGCGCGCCCGCCGCCTATTCGAAAAAGTCGGACTTTTAACCACCTCTCTCACGGACGACTTCACAAAAATTACACCGCGCCAACAGGCTTGGGTGGTGTTGCCCTACAACCCAACTCTCTCCCGCCAACACCTGAAACTGCTGGAGCGCTACGTCAAGCGCGGCGGGCGTTTGGCCGTTTTTTACAACAGCCATGCTCCGCTTGCCGCGCAACTGGGTTTTGACGTTCGCGCCTATGCCACGCAACGCGAAACCTGGAGCACCGTCGCGTGGACCACGAACGCTATTGAGGGCCTGCCGTCGCTCATGGCGCACATCACGCAACATCTTTTGCCGGTGCGGGCCGCGGACGCCCCCGCCATCACCCTCGGCCATTGGCTGAATCCCGACGACCGCCTTGACCGTGACCTCCCCGCTGCCGCCGTTTCGCCCAACGGCCTGTGGTTTTCACATGTGCCACCGCTCGCCACGCCCGGCGCCGTGCAATGGCTGGCGGCCGCTCTCGCACACGCCGACCCCACCATCGCCGCTATCCGCGACCGCCACCAAGCCGAGCGGCGCGAGCGCGATGCCCAGGCCGCCGCGACCGCCGCCAAACTTCGCCCCGCCGCCAATGAAATCCGCGGCGTCTGGTCGCCGCCCATATCCGCCAGCGTTCGCTCCAAGCTCATGTGCCAGCTTGCCGAAAACAAGGTCAATGCCCTGTTTGAGCACATCGGCTCTCTCCGCGATGACCTGCCCGCAAATCCCGCCCGACAAAGACAAATTTCGCGCGCCATCGCTCAAGCTCACGCCCAAAACCTGCAATACCACGCTTGGCTTTTCTGCTGGAGCTGGGACGGCTATCCGCCCCCCTGGTCCAGCGACCGCTTCTTGTCAAACACCCCCGGCAGTGCGCCCACCTGGCTCGACCCACAACACCCCGCCAACCGCGAGCAATTGCTGAATACAGTCGCCACCCTCGCACAACTTGGCGTGGACGGCATTCATCTCGATTATATCCGCTATCCCGAATGGGTGGGGGAGACTCCCACCGCCGTGACCGACACGCAACGCGACGACCTGACCGCCACCGTCGCGGCAGTCGCGCAACAAGTCCGCGACATCAACCCCGCGATCCGCCTCTCCGCCGCCGTGTTCCCCACGCCGGACTCCGCCGCCGCCCTTGGTCAGGATTGGCCCGCATGGCTGGCTAACGGAGCCTTGGACTTCGCCAGTCCCATGATTTACGCTGAAGACACCAGCCGTTTTGCGCAACAACTCGCCGAAGCCATCGCCGTTGCCCCCAAGGCGCAAAAAATCGTCCCCGGAATCGGCGTCAGCGCCGATTCCACCCAACTGGATGCCCTTGGCGCCGCCCAGCAAATGGAAGCCGCCCGCGAACAGAAAACCGGCGGCACAATTTTCTTTCAACTCACCGCCGAATTACTCGAAATTCTGCGCATCCAACGCGCCGACTAATTAAAATAAGCCGCAAGCATTTTCAGGCGAAAATCGGTCTGAAAGAACTTTGCCAAGACATGTATCATTATTAAATGATTGACCCATCCTTCGCCTGCACCTAGTCTGTTATGCACGAAGGAATCAATGTCCGGGCGTTAACTGGTGTATGATGTGCAATGAAATGAAAACCCGTCTGCTCGCTGCACTTCTCATCTTTGGCGCACCGTGGGCGCGGGCACAAAGCACTATCGTCTACGCACCTGGCCCGGCATTTTGGATACCTTGGTCGTTCGGGCCATCTGCAACGCTTGATATGAATCAGGATGGGGCAATAGACTTCACCTTTTCGAGGGGGCCCTCATTCTGCACCGCGGATATCCCGAGCAGTCATTGTGAGGAATCATTCTGCGCAGGGACCCCTGCAACAAATAGCATACTGAATCAAGGCAACTATGTCGCCAGCATCCCGCCCGGTGAGTGGATTGGGAATTCTGTCCCATCTAATATGGCGTGGTCTGCAGGCAGCTACACATACTTGTACACTTGCTGGGATAGTCCGCGCTATGGCACATCAGGGGTCTATGGTCCAATTGGCGAACAGGGTGAAGGATACCTTGGAGTGCGCTTTTCCGCTGCTGATGGATTTCACTACGGCTGGATATTTGTGCGGGGGCAATCCATTGTGGACTGGGCTTATGAAACGCGGCCGCACCATCCGATCCGGGCGGGAGCCAAGCCTGTCCCTGTTCTTCTGACCTGTTTATCGCTTCAACGTCCCGGCTATCTGCGCATGGCCGCTGAAACCGAAACAGGAAAGGTTTACCAAGTTCAGGTCAAAACCAGTTTGCTTGACTTCTCATGGTCGAATCTGAGTTTTGCGCTTCTTGCAAGCGGCACAAGCACCTTGGTGGATATTCCTATGACCGACCCAAAGGCCTTTTATCGAGTTGTTGAAGCCGATTGAGGAAAACATCCGCGAATCGCGCCGATTAATTAAAATAAGCCGCAAGCATTTTCAGGCGAAAATCGGTTCTGAAAGAAGTTTGCCAAGGCATGTATCATTATTAAATGATTGACCCATCCTTCGCCTGCGCCTATCCTGATGCCAATCAGTCCTTGGGCTGCATGAAAATTGAAGTTGGCTGAAGGAACGGTCGAGTCTGCATATGAGTTCGGTACTGAAACATGAGGCCAAGTCCCTTGATAAACGTGTGGGCCCAAAGGATACACAGAAAACATGGCTGGGTGCTCTCAGTTGGCTTTTCCTCGCAGCAGGAGTCCTGCTTCGGCTTGCCCAGTGGCTAAACAACAGAAGCCTCTGGTTTGACGAAGCCATGCTAGCCCGAAACATCATCGCCAGAAACCCGTTTGAGCTATTGGCTCCACTTGACTACGCGCAGGCAGCGCCCGTGTTATTTCTGTGCCTTGTCAAAGCAGCAACCGTTTTGTTCGGGTCGGGGGAACTCGCACTGCGGTTCGTGCCATTGTGCGCGTCCATTGTTGGTTTGGTTGTCTTCCTTCTTCTCGCCAAGCAGTTTCTTGAGAGCCGATATGTCCCGATTGCTTTGTTTCTCATCACGACATCTCCGATACTCATATACTATTCGCAGGAACTGAAACAATACTCCGTTGACGTGGCTGTTACTCTTTCGCTGACATACTCCTTCTTCCGACTGCTGAAATCGGACCCTCCGCGCAAAACCCATTTGATTGGCCTGTGCGTTCTTGGAAGCGTGGCCACTTTTTTATCCCATCCCAGTGTCTTTATTCTGGCAAGCATCGCGACCACTCTCATCGTGATGAAATGCTGCAAACAACTTAATATTTCATTCGGGCGCCTCTTCCTGATCATGCTCCCTTGGGTGGTTGGCCAGGGTGTGAACTACATTCTCTTTCTACGGCCGATTTCCGCGAATAAAGCGTTGTTGGCACACTGGCAAGATGGCTTCTTGCCTCTTCCGTTTAACGTGGTTGCGGTTAAGACATGGTATTATACTGCAAGCCGCTTTCTCTCTTTCAGTGGATTCCCTGTTCATTGGCACGTGTATGTCTGGTTGTTGGTTGCGATTGCATTGGGTTATGCCATCCGGCGAAAATCTGCACGACTGCTGATGATAGCCATGTGTATCGTGTATGCTCTTGCTGCTTCGGTTCTTGGAAAATACCCATTCTGGGACCGCCTGATATTATTCGCCATACCATTGCTCATCTTGTACGCCGTGTTGGGGCTTCAAGTCGTATCGAGAGAAGGGCCTGCAGTTGTTCGTTCTATACTGGCCTTGATATTGGTTGCTCCTTATCTCGTGTGGTTGCCTTCCACGCTCATTCCCATACAACATGAAGAAGTGAAGCCGCTAGTGGCGTATCTCGATTTGAATCGGCAATCGGACGACCATGTGTATGTGTACTATGGCGCATGGCCTGCCGTGCAGTATTATTATCGCAACAAGCAGCGGGATGAGGCCTTCTGGCATTGCGGACGGTCTTCGAGGGATGACAGGAGTGTGTATCTTGCCGACATGGACACGATGAGGCAATGGCATCGCGTGTGGTTTCTTTTTGCACACGGACATCTGGATGAAGAAGACTTTTTTGTTTCCCACATGGACGGCAGCCTTGTGGAGAAGCACGTGGAACACGGCGCGAGTCTATATCTGTATGACTTCAGTCAATCAGGCGCCAACAAGGCAGTCGCTAGCAAGTAGTAACAGCACAACGCTTCGCTCGGCACTCATTCTCACGCGTCATCACAAAGATGAATGGGGCGAATTCCGCTGCGAGTGAGCGCTGACGTTGCGGGCCGGGGCGGGGTGTTGGGACGGTCTTCTGCGCTATTTTTGTATTAGGATGGTTGCATTGAAGATTTGGGGTTTGGTATAAGTGACCGATTATGGCGCGTAGAAAAACCAAACCTAAAAAGGCGTGGCGGGAAACCATCGGCCTGCTGATGCAGGCGGTGTGGGTTCTGCTTTTGCTGGCTTTGGCGTCTTATACGTGGCGCGATATTCCGTGGGAGTGCAGTCCGTGCCAGTCACCGACGGCGAATTATATCGGGCCGGTGGGGGCGTGGTCGGCGTGGGTGGTTTTCAAGGTGTTTGGGCTGGCGGGGTTTCTGGTGCCGTTGCTGCTGGCGGTCTGGGGGCTGATTATGCTGTTCCAATCGGGTGAGCGTATTTGGCCGAGGGTGCTGTGGATGACGGGCATCCTGCTGGGGGTGAGTGTGCTGCTGGATTTGCAGGTGTCGTTTTGGAGCGGGGTGACGGCGGAGCGGTTCAATTTGGATGATTTGCCGGGGGGGTTGAGCGGATATTTTCTCGGGCGGCAGTTGTTGACGAATTTTCTTGGGGTGGTGGGGTCGGTGGTCATCAGTTTGGGCGTCATTCTGAGCGGCCTGTTTTTTGTGGCGCAAACGCATCCGGCTGAGTTGTGGGCGGCTTGGGGGGAGTGGCGTGAGCGCTGGCGGGCCCGCCGCGAGGAAATTGCGGCGAGTCGGCGGTCGGCGGAGGAAGAGGCTGAACGGCAAGCGAAAAAGCTGGAGCGTGAGCGCGCCAAGCTGGAGAAGGAGTTGGCGCGCGAGCGGCGGTTGCTGGAGAAGGAAGAGCGTCGCTTGCAGAAGGAACGCGAGCAACAGGAGCGTGCCGCGGAGAAGCAGCGTGAGATGGAAGAGCGGCTGCGCCTCGAAAAGGAAGAGGCGGAGGCACGCGCTCGCGAGGAAGAGGCGCGGAAGGCGGCTTTTCAACAGCGCGTGCGGGAGCAGGAGCAGCAGCGGCGCGAGGCTGAGCGGCGGGCGGCGGAGGCTCATGCGCAGGCTCAGGCCAAGGCGGCGGCGGCTGCGCAAGCTGCGGCGGCCAACGGCGCGGCTCGTCAGGAGGGGGGGGCGGATGGGACGGATGCCAAGCCGCCGCAGGTTTGGCAATTGCCGCCGATGACGCTGTTGCAGCCGGTTCCGCCGGGCGCCGGCGCACAACAGGGGCCTGAAGAACTGGAAAAGACGATTCATACCATTCAGGCGACGTTGGCGGAGTTTGGTATTGAGGCGGAAGTCACGCATGTGGAGCGCGGGCCGGTGGTGACGCGCTATGAGTTGCTGCCGGCGGCGGGGGTGAAGGTGGAGCGCATTGCGGCGCTATCGAACAACCTTACGCTGGCGCTGAAGGCGGAGAGCATCCGGGTGCAAGCGCCGATTCCGGGCAAGGGTGTGGTGGGTATTGAAGTGCCGAATCAGGCGCGCGCGCCGGTTGTGTTGCGTCAGTTGCTGGAAAGCGCGGCGTGGAATACCACCAAGGCGGCGTTGCCGCTGGCGCTGGGGCAGGATGTGGGCGGTCATGTGTTGCTGGCGGATTTGGCGGGCTTGCCGCACTTGCTGATTGCGGGCGCGACGGGGCAGGGCAAGACCGTTTGCATGAACTCCATTTTGGCGGGGTTGCTGATGACGCGAACGCCGGATGAACTCGGGTTGATTCTGATAGACCCGAAAATCGTGGAGTTTTCCACGTACAACGATTTGCCGCACCTGCTGACGCCGGTGATTACCGAGGCGAAGAAGGTTGTGAGCGGACTGCGGATTGCCATTCAGGAAATGGAACGGCGATTTAAGCTGTTCCATCGGGCGAACGTGCGTGATATTCGCAGCTTTAACCAGCGGCCCAAGGTGGAACAGCAGGATTTATTCGGGGATGCGGAAGGGGCGGAAGAAAAGGAAACGGCGGAAGATCCTTTGCCGGAGCGCCTGCCGTATTGGGTCATCATTATTGACGAGTTGGCGGACCTGATGCTGATGGCGCAGCAGGAAATTGAGCCGCAAATTCAAAAATTGACGCAGTTGGCGCGGGCGACTGGCATTCATATGATTATCGCCACGCAACGGCCGACGGTGGATATCATCACCGGCACGATTAAATCGAACATTCCGGGGCGCGTGGCGTTCAAGGTGGCGCAGAAGAATGACAGCCGCGTGGTGATTGACCAAGAGGGGGCCGACAAGCTGGTGGGGCGCGGCGACATGCTGGTGCTGAGCGGCGCGAACAAGCTGGTGCGCGCGCAGGGGGCCTGGACCAAGGATGCCGAGATTCAGGCGATTGTTGATCACTGGAAAGCACAGGGCAAGCCGCGCTATGACAATCGTTTCGCGGGCAAAGACGGCGGCGGGGGCGGCGTGGAATTGCCCGGCGTGGCGGATGAGGACGATGAGCTGATTCAGCAGGCGATTGAGGTGATTCGCCAGACGCGGCGGGCGAGCACGTCGGCGATTCAGCGGCGGTTGCGCATCGGCTATACGCGGGCGGCGCGCGTGATGGATGTTTTGGAGGAGCGGGGCATGGTTGGCCCCACTCGCGGTGCGGAGCCGCGGGAGATTCTTTTTGACATAGATGGCTTGGCTCCCATGGAGCAGGATGGCGCTGACGATGATGGCGCGTAGGCAGGACGTATGAGCGGATTGGGACCCCAGTTGCGCGCGGCGCGCGAAAGACTGAAAGCTACTGCGTCGCAGGTCGCCGCGGCCACGCACTTGAAGGTGCTGGTCATCGAGGCCATGGAGCGGGATGACTATGGCAAGCTGATTGCCCCGGCGTATGCCAAGGGGTTTTACAAGCTCTATTGCGATTATTTGGGGCTGGATGCCGAACCGTTTATCGAGAGCTATCTCAATTCGCCGGGGGTTTCTGAGGATAAAACCGAACTGATTCGCGACCAAAAGAAAAAGGCGGGCTTGTTTTCCGGGTTGCAGAAAAAGATGCAGGAAATGCAAAAGCGGGGCAAGGAGAAGGAGCCGCGTAAGAAGACTTCTCCCGCGCGGCCCGCGCAGGCGGCGCGCAAGGCGGGCGCAAAGGATGCGGGCGAGGGGGTAACGAAAGACTCCTCGGAAACTCAGGCCATCCCCACGCAAGCCGAGCTTTTTGCGGAGAGCGAATTTGAGCAGGCGCCCGACGAGCCTGCGCCCGAGGTGATGGCAGATGAAGGGAAGGTCGTTGCGCCGCCGCCAGTTGCCGAGATGGAGGCGGAAGTTGCAGTAGAAAGGCCCGTGCCTGAGCCCGCTGAAGAAGCAGAACCTTTTGTGTTGGAAGCGGAAGCCCCGCCGCCGCCGCGACCCGCGCGCACCAGGGGGGGCAAGCGCAATAAACCGACCGCTCGCGAGGAGGCCGAAGAGCGCGCGTTGCTGGCGGAGCGTCGCCATCGCCAACTGGAGGAATCCCTGCGGCAGGCGGCGGAGGAAGTTCGCCGGGCGCACGAGGAAGCGGAACGTCGCGCGCGCGAGGAAGTGGAGCGCAAGGCGCAAGAGGCGGAGCAGAACCGCCGGCAGCTCGAAAAAGAGCTGAAGAGACGCGAAGAGGCCGAACAAGCGGCGCGCGAAGAAGCGGAGCGTCGCCTCGAAGCCGAAGCGCAGAAGCGCGCGCAGGAAGAGGCGGAGTTGCTGGCGCGTCAGGAGGCGGAACGGCAGGCGCGAATCGAAGCGGAACAGCGCACGCAGGAGATTGAAAAGCAGCGCCGGGAATTGGAGTTGGAGCTGCAACGCCGCGAAGAAGCCGCCCGTATTGAGCGCGAAGCGATTGAGCGCCTCTGGCAGGAGGAGGAAGAAAAGCGCGCGGCGGCAATTGCCGAGCAGGTTGCCCGCGAGGAAGCCGAACGCGAGGCGCGGCAGGCGGCTGAACAAAAGGCGCGGGAGACGGAAGAGAGCCGCCGGAAGCTGGAAGAGGAGCTGCGGCAGGTTGAAATAGATTTCCAGAAGGCTCGCGAGGCGGCGGAACAACGCGCGAAAGAGGAAGCGGAGAAGCGCGCGCGCGAGGAGGCCGAACAACAGGCGCGCGAAGATGCCGAGCGGAAAGCCCGCGCGGCGGCCGAAGAAAAGGTGCGCGAGACGGAAGAAAAGCGCAGCCAGTTGGAAGCCGAATTGCGTCAGCGCGAGGAAGAAATGCGCCAGGCGCAGGCGGCCGCTAAAAAGCAGGCGGAGGAAGAGGCCGTACGGCGCGCACAGGAAAAAGCGGAACTGGAGGCGCGGCTGGAGGCGGAGCGTCAGGCGCGGCTGGCGGTTGAACAGCAAGTGCGCGAGACCGAAGAGCGGCGGCGATTGCTGGAGGAAGAACTGAATCGTCGCGAGGAGGAAACGCGGCTGGCGCGTGAGGAAGCGGAACGGCAGGCGGTGATTGAAGCTCAGCGTCAAGCTCAGGTCGAAGCCGAATGGCAGGCGCGGCAGGAGGCCGAACGAGCGGCGCGGGAAGAGGCCGAGCAACAGGCGCTTGAAACAGAAGCGCTGCGCCAGCAGTTGGAAGACGAATTGCATCGGCGCGAGGAAGAAGCGCGGCAGGCGCAGGCGCTGGCCGAACAACGGGCGGCTGAGGCCGCCGCAGAGCGGGCTCAGGTTGAGGCCGAATTGCAGGCGCGTGAGGAAGCCGAACGTGAAGCCCGGCAGGCGGCCGAGCAAAAGGTGAAGGAAACGGAGGCGCGTCGCCGCCAACTGGAAGAAGAGTTGCGGCAGCAGGAAGAGGCCGCGCAGTTGGCGCAGGAGGAAGCGGAGCGCCGCGCTCAGGAGGCCGCCGAACAGCGTGAACAGCTGGAAGCCGAGTGGCAGGCCCGTGAAGAGGCGGAACGTCAGGCGCGCGAGGATGCGGAACGGCAGGCGGCGGAAATTGAAGAGCACCGGCAGCAACTTGAAGCAGAACTTCAGCAAAAGACCGAGCAGGCGCGCGAGGAGCGCGAAAAGCTGGAAGCGTTGCTGAAGGAAGAGGCCGAACGGCGCGAACGGGAGCGGGAAGAACATCAGGCCCGCGAAGAAGAAGAACGCCGGGAGCGTGAAAAGGCGCAGGAACAGCAACGCAAACTGGAAGAAGAATTCCAGCGGCGCGAGGTGGAAGTGCGCGTCGCGCGCGAAGAAGCGGTGCGTTTGCATGAGGAATCCAACCGGCAAACCCGCGAAGCGGCGGATAACAAAGTCCGCGCCGCCGAAGAAAAACGGCTGGCGGTGGAGCAGGAGCTGGCGGAGCTGGAGAAGGCGGCGGCGCAGGCGCGGGAAGAAGCCGAGCGCCGTATGGAGGAAGAGCTGGAGCGGCAGGCCCAGGTTGCCGCGGAGTGGCAGGCTCAACAGGAGGCGGAACAAAAGGCGCGCGAAGCTGTCGAATTGCAGGTTCAGGTGGCCGGCGATCGGTTGCGCGAACTGGAAGAAGAGTTAAAGCGCCGCGAAGAGGAAGCAAAAATTGCGGCCGAGGAAGCGGCGCAAAAGGCGGCGGAGGAAGCCCAGCGGCGCGCCCAAGTCGAGGCGGAATGGCAGGAGTGGAAAGAAGCTGAGGAGCGCGCCCGCGAGGAAGTGGAACAGCGCGCGCAGGCGACCGCCACGAAGTTGCAGGACTTGGAAGAGGAATTGGTGCGTCGAGAGGCCGAAGCTCAACAGGCGCAGGAAGAATTGGAACTCCGCATTCAGGAAGAGGCGGCCAGCCGGGCGCGCGTAGAGGAGGAAGTGCGTCAGCGGGATGCGGCTGCCGAGGCCGCGCGGGCGGCGTTTGAGGCAGAATCCCAACAGGCCGCGGACAAGATTAAGGAAATGGAAGCCGAACTGGCGCGTCGCGAAGAGGCGGCGCGGCAGGCGCGCGAAGAAGCCGAACGTCAGGCGGCGGAAGCGGCCCAGCAACGGGCGGAGGCCGAGGCTGAATTGCAGGCGCGCGAGGAGGCTCAGCGGCAGGCGCGCGAAGCCGCTGAACTGAAGGTGCGCGTATCCGAGGAGCGCTTGGCGGATTTGGAGGCCGAGCTGGCACAGCGCGAGGAGGCCGCGCGGGCGGCACGGGAGGAGGCTGAACAGCAGCTTCAAGCCGAAGTCAGCCGCCGGGAACAGATGGAGCAGGAACACCAGCAGCGCGCGGAAGCCGAACGTGACGCGCGCGCCAAAGCTGAACAGCAGGCCGCCGAAATTGAGGAACACCGGCAGCAATTGGAGAAGGCGCTGCGCGAAATAGAACGCGAAGTTGTTCTCGCGCGGGAAGCCGCCGAAGCCAAGGCGATAGAGGAAGCGCAACGGCTGGAGGAGCAACAGGCGGCGGAAGCGGCGCGGGCCCAGGCCGAACGCGACGCGCGCGAGGAAGCACAGGCGAAAATCACGGCGGCGGAAAGCCGTATCAGCGAGATGGCGGAGGAGTTGCGTCGGCGCGAAGTGGAAGCCCAAGAAGCGTTGGACGAGCTGCAGCAGCAGGTCGGCGCGGAACAGGAAGCGCGTGTTCGTGAAACGGCGGAGCGGCAGGCGGCCGAGGCCGCGGAAAGAGCCGAGCGTGAAGCGGCTGAAGCCAGACTGCGGGACGAGGAGCAACGCCGGGAACAACTGGAAAAGGAACTCGCTCGCCGTGAAGCGGAAGCCCAGCGGATTCGCGCGGAAACAGAAGAAAAAATTCAGGCGGAGGAACAGCGTCGCCAAAAGGCCGAGGAAGAACTGAAAGCGCGTATGGAGGCTGAGGCCAAGGTGCGCGAAGAAGCCGAGAGCCGCGTGCAGAAGGCGGAGGAACGTCGCCGCCAGATGGAAGAAACATTGCGGGCAAAAGAGCGTGAGATGGTGCTGGCCCGCGAGGAGGCTGAACGGCTCCTGCAGGAAGCGGAAGCCCGACGATTGAGCGCGTTGGCCGAGCAGCAGGCCGGCGAGAAGGACGCGAAACAACGCTACGAGGAAGAAATTGCGCGCATTCGCGAAGAAGTGGCGCAAAAGGCGCGAATCGAAGCGGAAGAACGCGTCGCGGCCGAGTTTGCGCGGCGGGAAGAAGAGCGCATTGCGATTCATAAGCAGGAAGAAGCCTTGCGCCGTAAACGCGACGAGGAGTGGCGGCGCCAGGTGGAAGAACAGGCACGGCAGGAAGCCGCCTTGGAGCAGGCCAGAATCCGCGAAGAGGAGGCCCGCCGGGTGGCGGCTGTTGCTCCCGCCCAAGCTGTTTCGGAAGCTTCGGCAGTTGCGGAGGAGCCATCCGCGCCCAAGCCGCAGGCCGCGACGGATCGCATTCGGGTGGTGGTTCCATCGGCGCCCAAGCCGGTGCCGGTCAGCCAGCCCCAAAAGCAAGCGCCGGTGCGTGCGGCCATTTCAGGCAAGCCGGCCGTGGCGGAGCCGCCCAAAGCAGCGCCAGCCAAGCCCAAAGTGAGCGTCGCCAGGCGTCTGCGTCGTATGCCCTCGGCCATTCGCGGGGCATTTGCCCGTATCCCTTGGCAAGTGTGGCGAACCCTCGCGGGCGTCATCGTTTTGGCGTTGGTTTTCTACTGGATTTCACGGGCTTGCTCGCGAATGAGCGACGCGCCGCCTGCGCCGGCCCGCCAAGCGCCACTGGTTGAAAAATGCCACCCGGCGCCCGAACCCTACTTGGATTGATATGAAAATGAGCCTGCCCAATATATTGACCGTCAGCCGCTTGCTCGCGGCCATCATCATTATGTTGGCGATGGCTTTGCCGATTCCGTTTTCCTCCACGGTGGCTTTTGTGGTTTTTGTGGTTGCCGCGATAACGGACTATTGGGACGGCCATTTGGCGCGCAAGCACAATCGGGTTACGGCGTTTGGCAAATTGATGGACCCGCTGGCGGACAAAGTTCTGGTGTGTGCCGCGCTGGTGGGTTTTGTCGGCATTCGGTTGCCCTACGAGCCTCAATATTCGCTCGTTCCGGCCTGGGTGGTGGTGGTAATCATCGCGCGGGAATTCGCAGTGACCGGCCTGCGCCTGTTGCTGGCCACGTCCGCTCAAAAACGAATTCTTAGCGCCGGCGGGTGGGGGAAGCTAAAAACCGCTTGGCAAATGGTGGCGATTATTGCGACCTTTGTTCTGCTGTCCGTGCGCGAGGATTTTTTGCCGTTGTGCAATTTGTCCGAGCAGTTCCTGCGGCAATATGATGCGGGATTCGTGATTACCTCCTGGGTGCTGTCGGCGCTGGTGGTGGTGGTGACGCTGATTTCGGGCTGGAAGTATTTTGCCGATCACTGGGACTTGGTGACCGCGGAAATGTAGAATGGTGAAATCGCAATTTTGAAGAACGAAAAGAGGATGACATGAAAAAAACTCTATCTTGGACAATCGGCGTCTGGCTATTGATGGTTTGCGGTGTTTGGGCGGCGGAAGAAGCCCTGCCGGCGGCGGAAGCGATGTCGCTGGCGGAAATTATCCGCATGGGCGGCTGGCTCATGTATGTGCTGGGCGTGCTTTCGGTGCTGGGGCTCGCGCTGATTATGTACTATTTGCTGGAGCTGCGCGTGCGGAATGTGGCGCCGGCCGCTCAAGCGTTGCGCCTGCGCGAGTTGCTCAAGGGGCAACGCCCCACGGAAGCCCGCGAATTGTGCGCGCGGCAGCCGACGGCGCTGGCATCCATCCTGCGCGCGGGGCTGGATTTTCTGAAGGAAAACCCGCAGGCCAAGCCGGGCATGTTGAAGGACATCATGGAAAGCGAAGGCGCGCGGCAGGTCGGGCGCATGCAAAACATGATTCACTATTTGCTGGATTTGTCGGCCGTGGCACCAATGGTGGGCCTGCTGGGAACGGTGATTGGCCTGTTGAAGGCGTTCAACTCCGTTGCCTTTGACGTGGCCAAGGCGCGTCCGATGGAATTGGCAGCCGGGGTGGGGCAGGCGCTGATTACCACGATTGCCGGGTTGATTATCGCGATTCCCGCAATGATGGCCTATTCGTGGTTTCGCGGCCGCGTGATTAAGCTAACCGGACGTCTCGAAGGGACCGCCACGGACTTGCTGGCCATTTTGGAAAATCAGGGAGATGCGCCGTGAATTTCTTGAAGAAAGCGGGGCCTCCAGCCAATTCAGGCGTGCCTTTGACGCCGATGATTGACGTGGTTTTCCTGATGCTGTGTTTCTTCGTGACCAGCCAGATTTTCGCGCAGTGGGAAACGGAAATTGACGTGACCCTGCCGACGGCCACCACCGGCGAAATGCCGCAGCGCTTGCCCGGCGAAGTGATTCTGAATGTTTTGTCGGATGGCACCGTGGTCGTGAATGGGCAAACGCTGGCGGATGAACAACTGCGCGCGATGATGGACCGGCTGGTGACGCTGTTCCCCGGTCAGCCCGTTTTGCTGCGCGCGGACAAGTCCACCGCCTATGAACATGTCGTTCGCGTGTTGGATGTGTGCCGTCAGGCGGATATCTGGAATATTTCTTTTGCCACGTTGGCTCCCGGAAGTTGATGAAACGATTGCTGCTTGTCGCTTGGTTGTTGACGACGACGGGAACCGCCTGGGCGCTGACCGCCGCCGAGCAAATGCGTTTTGCCGACGGGATTTATCTGCGCGGCTTTTATGAAACCGCCGTCAGTGAATACCTGCTTTTGCTGCGTGATTATCCCACCAGCGAGTTGGCGCCGGCCGCGCTTTACCGCACGGGGGAGTGTTACCGGCACATGGGCAACCCCACCGGCGCGGAACGCTTTTACAGGCGGGTGATTAACGAACATCCGGATAGCATTCAGGCGGCGAAAGCCGAGTTGCGGCGCGCGGATATGGCGTTGGCTGCGGAAGAATTCGACGATGCGGTGGCGATTCTGGAGCCGCTGACGAAGAAAACCGAAGAACCGGAAATCACCGCGCCAGCTTGGTATTATCTGGGCTTCAGCCGGTGGAAAGCCGGTGATTTGGATGGCGCGGACAAGGCGTTTGCGCGGCTCATGAAGGATTTCCCCGATTCACCTTATTGCGCGTATGCCGCGCTGGATCAGGCGGCCATGCATGCGAATGACCCGGAGAATGAATCGCAAATGGCCGCGTGGTTTGCGCAGGCCGTTGAAGCCGCCGCCACGCCTTCGGCCAAGGCGGAGGCGCTGTTCCGCTGGGGCGATTGGGCGTATCGGCAGGGGCGCTATCAAGAGGCGGCGGACACGCTGCAGGCGCTGGTGCTGGAGTTGCCCGATGAACGCCGCGCCCGCGATGCCATGGTGGCGACGGCTTGGAGCTTGTATTTTCTGGATCGCACCCCGGAAGCATTAACGTGGGCTGAAAAAGTCATTGCCTCCGCGGGCGATGAGGCGGCTTTGGCTTCGGGCGCATATCTGCGCGCCAACTGTCTGCGCAAAATGAATCGCGAGGGCGAAGCGCTTGCCGATTATGAGCGGGTGGTGAAAAATTATCCGTCCTCCGCTTTTGCGGATCGCGCGGCCTATGAAATCATGGTGACCTATTTCCAGCGCGGCGATTATGAGAAAACGCTGGCGGCGGCTCCGGCCAAACCCGTGGCCGGGAACGAGGCGGATGTCTTGTGGATGCGCGCCGAAGCGGAACGCGCCTTGGGGCGCATGGAGCAGGCGAACGCTCGCTATGAAAGTTTGGTGCGGCAATATCCCCGCGCGTCGTCCGCGCCGATGGCATTGATGCGGCTGGGGGAAATGGCGCGCACGGCTGACAAGTGGGAAGAGGCGGCGGAGCTGTTTCGTCGGTTGGCCACGGATTATCCCCGCGCTCCGACCGCTCTGGAGGCATTGAAGGCGTCCGCTCTGGCGCGCGTGAAGACCGGTGATTCGTCCGGCGCGCTGGAGGACTGGGATGCGCTGCTCGGCAAAAAAACGGGGGTTGAGAAGGCCCTTCGCGCGGAAGCTCTTTTGCAAAAGGCGCTGGTGCAGATTGACCTGAAAAAACGCAGCGACGCGCTGAACACGTTGGACGAATTGCTGCGAGAGGATCCGGAAGGCGCGCAGGCTGCGGCGGGCCATTACTGGCGCGGGGTTTTGCTGGCCGATGATGAAAAGTGGGAGTCTGCCGAATCCGCCCTGAAGTTGAGTCTCGCGCATGTGCCGGAGGAAGAAATCGCCACCTTGGCGCGGTTGCGGCTGGTCGTGGTGTTGCAACGCCTGGATCGCATGGATGAAGCGGCGGACCAAATTGAGCCGCTTTTGGCGCAGCCCGCGCGCGTGGCCGAAAATCCGGCGCTGGTGGAGTGGCTGATTCAGCGGCGGTTTGACCAAGATCAATACACCGCCACCGTGGAAGCGGCGACAGCTCTGGCAGAGCATGGGCGGGGGCCGGCGTGGCGTCAAATCGGCTGGTATTGGGTGGGAACGGCGCAGACGCAACTGCAGGATGAGTCGGCGGCAACGGCGGCGTATAAAAAAGCTGTGAGTGAAAAAGCGCAAACCCGCGAAGGCGTGGAGTCGCGCCTGCTGCTGGCCGCGTTGGAATTGAAGGCCGGCCGATACGAACAAGCCGAGGAAGGCTATACGGCCGCCGCCGATATGGCGACGGGCGACGATACGCAAGACTTGCGTGTGCGCGCCTATTTCGGGTTGGGCGAGGTGGCCGAAGCTCAAGGCCAGCCGGACAGAGCCGCGCGCCATTATCTGAGTGTCGCCGTGTTGTATGACGACCCCGAATGGACGCCGCACAGCCTTTTCCGCGCCGGTGAAATGCTGGGGCAGGCGGGCCGGAAAAATGAACAGGCGGCCACGTGGCAGGAATTGTGCGAGCGTTATCCTGAATCCAGCTTTGCGCGACAGGTCGGAAGCCGCAAACCGTGAATGCCGAGTGGAACATTCGCGCCTGCGCGGCAACTTGCATCCGTTGCCAGCGGCCGTTTGCCGACAAGGAAATGCTTTCGTCGCGGTTGCGTTTCACGCCGGAAGGTTACCTGCGTGACGACTTTTGCGCGGCGTGCTGGCCCCAACGCGAGCAGCCCGATGAGGAAGTGAGCGCTTGGGCGGCCCAATGGCACGCGCCGGAGCAAAAAGCGCCTGAACCGCTCAAAAAAGAGACTGCTGAATCCCTTTTGCGCGAACTGATGGAGACGGATGATCCCAGCAAGCGAAATGTCATCTTTATTTTGGCGGTGATGCTTGAACGACGCCGCGTGTTGGCCGAAAAAGAGGTGCAAATTCAGCCCGACGGCCTGAAAATCCGCGTGTATGAGCACCGGCAAACCGGCGAAAGCTTTGTGATTCCCGATCCGCAGCTTCGTTTGCGCGAAATTGAGGATGTTCAGCACGAAGTCATGGATTTGCTGGGTATTCCTCCGCCGCCTGACAAAAATGCGCCGCCTCCCGCCGAAAATGAGTCAAAAGATGCGGAAAATTCCGAAAATGGCTGATTTTTTGTCAAAAAACGGCAAACAAACGCGTTTTTTTGCATTTTTTGTTATTTTTTCGCTGTTTTTGGGGATTTTTGACATTTCTTTGGGAAAAACAGAGCAAAACGCGCCGGTGGGGCCGCCGTGGGAGGACCCGCCGCCAGAGTTGTGGTTTCCGGTGGGCGAGGAAATTGATTATGAAGTTTTCTGGGGCGTTTTCATGGTTGCCGAGGCCACTGCCAAGGCGGAATGGATCGAACGCGACGGCCGTCGCCTGTTGTCGCTGAATATGCGCGCCAAAACCAACGGGCTGGTCGAAAAAATCTATCCTGTGAAGGAATTTTTGGAAACCATCATTGAGCCGATTTCCTTTCTGCCGCTGACGTTTGAAAAAGACAGCCACGAGGGCAGGCGGTACTCCCATGAATTGACGACGTTCGATCATGCGGCGGGGAAGGGCGTGTGGCGGTCGCTTTCCAAAAATAAAGAACCGAAGGTGTTTGAGATTCAGCCGGACACGCGTGATTTGATGGGGCTGATGTACTGGATTCGCAAGACGCCGCTGCAGCCCAACGAAACCCGTCAATATGAGGTTATGACCGATGAGAAGCTGTATGAGGTGATTGTTGAAACCGGCAAGAAAGAGCCGGTCAGCTTGAAGAATTATGGCAAGGTGATGAGCCTGAAAGTGGAGCCGAAGGGCAAATTCAATGGCATGTTCGTTCGCAAGGGGCGTTTGTGGCTGTGGGTGTCGGATGACCCGCGCGGGACGATTGTTCGCGCCGCCGCCAGTGTGCCGGTGGCCAGTATTAAAATCATGCTGAAGGAAGTCCGCGGCCCCGGCGATGATTTCTGGACGACGAAGCCGGTCAACAAGAAATAGCAAGGAGAAGCCAAGATGAGACTCAGTCAAAAACGTGCCGCCGCTTTGTTGCAGGCGTTCAAGCGCCGCCGCATTCTGGTGGTGGGCGATTTAATGCTCGATCGGTTTGTCTATGGTTCCGTCAGCCGGATTTCACCGGAAGCGCCCGTTCCCGTGGTGCGCGTGGAGAAGGAAACCAGCATGCCGGGCGGCGCCAGCAACGTGGCGTGCAATATCCGCTCGCTGGGCGGACAAGCGGCCGTGGCCGGCTTGCTGGGCAAGGATCCATCCGGTGTGGAGTTGCGCTGGTTGCTGACTCATTCGCAGGTGGATGTGGAATGCGCCATGATGTTCGCGGGAGCCAATACCATCGTGAAGGAACGCATCATCGCGGAACGTCAACAAGTCGTGCGCGTGGATTTCGAGCGGGGCGCGGTGTGGACGGAACGCCAGCGTGAAAAGTTTTTGGCGCTGCTGGCGATTGAACTCGACAAGGCCGACGGCGTTGTCCTGGAAGATTATGGCAAAGGGGCCATCACCCAGCCGGTCGTGGATTTGGTGCTTAAAATCGCCCAATCACGGAACATTCCTGTTGGTCTGGACCCCAAGGATGGGCACGATTTGAACTTCGAGGGCATCACGCTGGCAACCCCCAACCGCAAGGAGGCTTTTGCGATTGCCGGCTTGCCGGACCCCGGCGCGCGAGAAAATCCCTTGAGCGATAAAGCCTTGCAGCGTGTCGGCCAAATTCTGCTGGAAAAATGGGAATGCCAAAATCTGGCCATCACTCTGGGGCCGCAAGGAATGTACTTGGTTTCGCCCGGCCGCAAGCCGCGTCATGCGCCCACGCGCGCGCGAGAAGTATTTGATGTTATTGGCGCCGGCGACACCGTTATTGCCACCAGCGTCACGGCGCTGGCTTCCGGCGCGACGTTTGCCGAGTCTGCCGAGCTGGCGAATATCGCCGCCGGCGTGGTGGTCGGCAAATTGGGCACGGCAACCTGCACCCCGCAGGAATTGTTGAACCACATGCGAAATCCCAAGTCATGAAAAGGCGGGTGGTCGGTGTTATTCCGGCGCGCTGGGGCGCCAAGCGATTTCCCGGCAAAAGCCTTGCGTTCATTGGCGGCAAGCCGTTGTTGCGCTGGGTGATTGAGCGTACTTGTCAGGCGCGTGAACTGGATGGCGTGTTGGTGGCGACTGATGACGAGCGGATTGCCGCCGTGGCCCGCGAGGCGAATGTGGAAGTTGCCATGACGGATCCGGATTTGCCTTCGGGCACGGATAGAATTGCCGCGGCCATTCAGGGACGGCCCGCAGATGTCGTGATTAACATTCAGGGCGATGAGCCGTTGATTGATCCGGCGCTGATTGATTCTCTGGCGCGACTGCTGGCGGAGAATGCGTCGTGGGATATGGCGACGGCGGCCAGCCCGTTGCAGTCGTCCGAAGAGCTGGCTAATCCGGACGTGGTCAAGGTTGTTCGCGCTTATGACGGGCGAGCGCTCTATTTTTCGCGCGCGCCGATTCCGTACCAGCGGGACGCGACTTCGCCGCCCGCGCCCATTGCGGGCAGCCATTACCGGCACGTCGGGATTTATGCTTATCAGCGTCCTTTTTTGGAGCGGCTGGTGCAAGAGCCGCCGAGTGCGCTGGAGACGATTGAAAAGCTCGAACAGTTGCGCGCGCTGGCGTTGGGCGCGCGGATGTTCGTGATGGATTGCGCCACGCCGGGCATTGGCGTGGATTCGCCGGCGGATGTACCCCGCGCGGAAGCTCTCTTGCGCGACGCCGGTCTGTTGCCATAGGCATTGTTTATTTTTCGGGCGGGGGCAGGTGGCGGGCGCGACGGATGGCATCGGGGCCATAGGTGGCCCGGATGTGATCCACCGTGCGATCCAGATTTTCTTTTTTGACGCGGACTTCGTCCGGCGGCTCGAAAAGCTCCAGTTGTTGGCTGTGTTGGCTCTCGACCAGGCCCGTCACACCGAACCCAATCAGGCGAACCGGTTGGGTCAGGGTGATTTTCTTGAATAAGTGTTGAGCCATTGCCTGCAAGTCCGCTTCCATCCGCGTGGGGCGGGGGAAGGCTTTCTGGCGGGTGAAGGTTTCGAAGTTTTTCCAGCGAATTTTCAGGCGTCCGCCGGTGGCCCGCCGACCGTCGGCGCGGAGGCGGCGGGCGACATCCTCTACCAGGTGAATCAGCATGGCATCCACGGCCGAGCGGTTGCGCTCGTCGCGTAAAAAGGTGTGTTCGCGGGAAATTGTTTTTTCGCGGACATCAAGTTCAATTTCACGCGAGTCATCCCCGCAGGCCAGGGCATGCAGATGGGCGGCGGCATGTGCGCCAACGGCTTGGGTGAGGCGTTGGAGCGAGGTCTCCTGAATGTCGCCAATGACGTGCAAGCCGGCGCGGTCGAGGGCCTGACGCGTGACTTTGCCCACCCCCCACAAACGCGTGACCGGCAGGGGGCGCAAAAACTCCATGATGGCCGGGCGCGTGGCGGGCAGAACGGTCAGGCCATCCGGCTTTTGAAATTCGGAGCCCAGCTTGGCGAGAAATTTGTTGGGCGCGACACCGATGGAGCAGGTCAGGCCGAGTTGATTTTTGATGTCGTCCTTGATGCGTCGGGCAATTTCGGGGCCGGAGCCATATAATTGCCGGGAGCCGGTCACGTCCAGAAAGGCTTCGTCAATGGAGAGGCTTTCCACATATGGGGTGTATTGGCCGAGAATGGCGAAGACGCGGGCGGAAACTTCTTCGTAGCGGCGCATGTCCACGGGTACGAAAATGGCGTGTGGGCAGCGGCGGGCGGCTTCGCGTGAGGGCATGGCGGAATGAATGCCGTATTTGCGGGCTTCGTAGGAGGCTGTGGACACGACGCCGCGCTGATCGCGTGGCGCGCCCACAACCAGCGGTTTGCCGCGATATTCCGGATGGTCGCGCTGTTCAATCGCCGCATAAAAAGCGTCCATGTCCACATGGAGGAAAACATGCGAGAGAGAGGCCGGCGCATTCATCGCCATCACCTGTCTACCAGAAGACGGGCTCGTCCGCTTCGGTTTTGGCGCGAATGGGTTTGCGTGGCAAGGAAATCCGGGGGACGAGGGCGGGCTGTGGTGGGGGAGGGGGCGTCTCGGATTCAGTCAGTTCGGGCGCGGGCGAGGGGGCGTCCGGTTCAAGGGCGTCGGCGGGTATTTCTTCCTCGGGCGGTGGCAGCTCCTCTTCATGGCTTTCCAAATCAATCAGACGCCATGATACCCAATCCACGGGGAGTGATTCGCAGGTCAACCGCGCGCCAAAACATATTTTTTGAGGATTCCCCAACGCTTCAAAAGGAATGCTTACGGAAATCTGGTCGTCATCCGCCGGAATGAGTTGAACGGTTGATTTTGGCAACTTTTCCTTGAGGTTGCGAACGGCCAGAATTTGCTCCCGGCGCGACTCGATTTCAATCTTGGGCATTTCGCCGAAACTGGTGTCAAAGCGGTATCCGTAGAGAGAGATGGTGAAGACGCTCGGCGTTTCGACCGGATGGAGGAATTGGAAGGTCAAGGTCAGGCTCGTGCCGTCACCCGTGATGGTGCGGTGAATCATGCTGTTGTCGGATTCGGCGAGAACCTGATTTTCCTTCGCGTGTTGGTCCATCAGCGCGGCCCATTGGTCCGAATCGCGGGACAGCTCTTGGAGCAAGGCGGGGTCTATGTGGAAGTGGGTCGCATCTTCTTCCACAATGTCAGCTTGCCCTTGACCGTCGGGAAGTGCGATGGGGTCGAAGTCGCCGAACCATTCATTCCGGCGGATTAAAGGGTTCACATATGCGGCCGCGTGCTGATATTGCGAATGGTGGCGGCGGATTGCGGCTAACTTGTTGGAAACCTGGAAGGGGGCCAGAACGTATTCCTGCCAGGTGATTTGGCCGTCAAAGTAGTACGGCGCGGCATTCGCGTGCCGGAGCTTCAGCCCCCGTGGCTGCGGCCATTGTGTGAAATGGGCGGGATAAACAAGCAGTTGCGGCGCGAAGCCTTCCTCGGCCAGATTCCACAAAACCACGCGGGTGAACAGATAGAGCGCGCGGTGATCCACGTTGTGATCGGCGGGATGGGATACGGCGATGTGGGTGGGTTGAAAGTCGCAAATGACTTCTTCCAAATCATCCAGAATATCCTCACCGGCATGGGCGGAGCCGGGAGTCAGGGCTTGTTGATAGGGCACGGCATTGGCGCGGGTGAGGGGGGAGCGATACGGGGGAATTTCCCGCCAATGTTTCTGCCAAATGTCCAGCGTGCCGCTGTCGGGGTAGCCCAGAAAAACCACGTCGTTGGTGGACACGCCCAACTGCTGCGAGGCCGCCAGAGCTTCTTTGTGGCGTTGGCGGCCGCTGGGGCGCATGGCGCCCGGAATCATGGACGGATGATTGCGGGTGAATAGAGAGGCGACTTCGTTGTTATCGCCCATGGTGAAGAAGCATATGCGAATGGGGAGGTCCAGGCCGATGGCCTCTTGAATCAGGCCGCCCGTGGCCAGCGTTTCGTCGCCGGGGTGGGGGGCCAGCACCAGAAGACGATCTCCATCGCCAAGAAGAACGGGATTGCTGGAGGTGGTCGCCCAAAGGGCCAGCGGGGCGAGCAAGAGGAGGATGGATAACAGCCCAATTTGGGCGCGCCGGTTCGACATGTCAGATGCCCCCCTGCGCAAAGATGGCCAAACACGCCCCGTTTTCATTCGGGGCAAGGCAACACCAGAAGGGTAGGCGAAAAGTACTCATAACCCGTACCCCAATCATTATACGAAAGACGATGGCGGAAGCAATGGGAAAGATGCCGGCACGCGAAAAACCGCCCAGCGCCAAGATGATTATAGCGGAACGAGCGTTCGGCGACGACGCCGATAGATGGCCCGGTGGGTATAGCCGGCTTCGCGGGCCAGCTGCACGGCATCTTCAAAATAGCGGCCGACGTCAGAGGGGTTATGGGCGTCGGAGCCAAAAGTGATGGGGATGTCGCGCTCACGCATCCAGTGGAGAATCTGCAAGGAGGGGTAGGCTTCGCCCGCGCCATGGTCTCGGCCGCTGGTATTGATTTCGATGGCCATGTCGGCGGAGGCAACGGCGTCAAGCGCGGGAGGCACAATTTCCGCCAGCAGGGGCTCCGGTGCGAATACGCCAGTGCGTTTGACCAAATCGAAGTGTGCGCAAATGTCGTACAGCCCGGTTTGCGCCAATTCCGTCACGCGCTGGTAGTAGGTGTGAGCCATTTGTTCGATGAATTCAGGCGTGGCGGTCGGGCAACCGGGCGTTAAATCCCAAAAGGGGCCTGAATGGACAGCGCCAAGAATCAAATCAAAATCGGCGGAATCCAAAATCGCCTGAATGTGGCCCGTTACCAGCGTGGGCTGGTAGTCGGCCTCAAGACCCAGGAGAACGGTGCACAATCCGCTATCCTGCGCCTCGCGCACATCATCGAAATACGTGGCCAATTCCGCCATGGTCATGCGAATGGCCGGAAACGGATCGTTGGGGAAGGGAATGTGCTCGGTGCAGGCAATCTCTTGAATACCCCGCACGACGGCGGCTTGGGCATAATCAATCGGTCGGCCACCAGCGTGGCGGCATAAATGAGTATGCGAGTGATAATCGGCTGGAATAGATGTGCGCATTGAATTGGACAACGCTACCGACGAACGATGTGCCTGTCAAACCGCTCATTTGGAGAGATGCGGACGGCTTGCCTTCCCGGCAGGTTGTGCTAATGTTTGAAGGGTCAAACAATCTTGAAGGAGTCTCATCCCTGAATGAAAATTGAACGTCTCAGCGCCAAGGTAGAAGATTACCTGGAAACCATTTTGCGTTTGTCCGAAACTCCTCGGGGGGCGCGAACCGGAGATATTGCGGCGGCGCTGAATGTGCAACCTTCCACCGTTTCGGCGGCGCTGAAATCACTGACGGAGCAGGGGTTGCTTAATTATGAGCCGTATGGCGTGGCGGAGTTGACGCCCAAAGGAAGGCACGTCGCAGAAGAAATTGCAGGGCGACATGTGGGCTTGTTGCGGTTTTTCACGGACACCTTGGGCCTCACGCCGGAAGAGTCCGAAGTGACGGCCTGTGGTATGGAACACGATGTCACGCCATTGGTACTGGATCGCATCGCCTTGCTGGGCGAATTCTTGCGCAGCCATCCGGAGCTGAACGAAAAATGGAGGGCGGTACGTTCCACGGCCAAGGGAGAGCGGCCACCCGGCGTGGAGTCGGGACTGGATGAATTGCCGCCCGGCGTCCGTGGCGTGGTGTTGTCGGTGGATGTGGGTGCCGCTCTGCGCAAGCGACTGGTTGAAATGGGCGTGACGCCGGGGGTCTTGATTGCCGTGGAGCGTGTCGCGCCGCTTGGAGACCCCATTGCCGTTGAGGTGCGCGGTTATCGGCTCTCCATGCGCAAGGCGGAAGCGGCGAAAATTCGCGTGAAGTGGCGACCGGGGCTCATCTGAAGCGGGAGCTGGAGCGCACCCCATGAATAAGTCGCAACCCCAGCCCCGCGAGCTTTTGATTTTGTTGGCGGGAAATCCGAATAGCGGGAAAACCAGTTTGTACAACTGGATGGCGGGGGCGCGTCAACACGTCGGCAATTATCCGGGCGTGACGGTTGAAAAAAAGTCGGCGCATTTTCAGCACGAGGGTCAGCGCATCGAATTGGTGGACTTGCCGGGGGTGTACAGTTTGCTGGCGGCCTCTCCTGAGGAAGTTATTGCGCGCGATGAGATTCTCGCGGGGGACGCGAGTGTGGTCATCCAAGTGATTGACGCGACCAATCTGGAGCGCAATTTGCATTTGACGGCGCAACTTTTGGAAATGGGTGTGCCGTTGGTTTACGCGCTCAACATGAGCGACGAGGCGGAGGCCAATGGCCTGACGTTCGATTTGGATTTGCTGGCCGACCTGTTGGGCGGGCCTGTGGTGCCTACGAACGGCATCACCGGCGCCGGGGTGCAGGACTTGTTGAACGTGGCCCTGGAGCGCGCGGCCGATCCGACGCCCGCGCATGGGCGTGTGCCGTATGGTTATGATATTGAAAACGCGGTGCGAGCCGTTGCCCAGGGGTTTGAGGGTGATGATGCCGTTTCCGCGCGGCGGCGGGCCATTGCCTTGCTGGATGGCATTCCTGACCCCCATGCACCGCCCCATGCCGTGAGCAGCGCCAAGCGGGCCATGGAGCGTTTGGAACGACGCGGCGGGCGTCCGCTGGATGTGCAATTGGCGGAAGCGCGCTATGGCTTTGCGTTGGGTGTTGCCACCGAAGCCAGCCGCACGCCCGCGCATTATGTGCGCCGCGATCGAACCATGCGTTTGGATTCGATTTTCCTTCATCGCATTTGGGGGTTGCCGATTTTTATCGGTTTGATGTGGATTGTTTTTAACTTGGTCTTCACGCTGGGCGATCCGCCGATGCGTTGGATTGAGAGCAGTCTTTTCTGGTTGCGCACGAACATCATGACGGTGTGGCCGGACACGGTGGCCCCGCTATTTCGCTCCTTGCTGGTGGATGGCGTTATCAGCGGGGTGGGGGGGGTGATTTCCTTTCTGCCCAACATCCTGTTGCTGTTTCTGGCCATCGCCTTTCTGGAAGATAGCGGCTACATGGCGCGCGTGGCTTTCCTGATGGATAGGGTCATGCACAAAATGGGACTCCACGGCAAAAGTTTCATCCCCATGCTGATTGGGCTGGGCTGCACGGTTCCGGCGATTATGGCGACGCGAACGTTGGAGAATAAACGCGACCGCCTGACGACCATTTTGGTGACCCCGTTCGTCAGTTGCGGCGCGCGCCTGACCATCTATGCGCTTTTGATTCCCGCCTTTTTTGCGCCACGCTGGCGCGGCTGGGTGCTGTGGGGCATTTATTTGACCGGCATCTTGACGGCGGTGGGTGTCGCCCGTCTGTTGCGCGGTACCTTGTTCCGTGGAGATAGCGCTCCCTTCGTTATGGAGTTGCCGCCTTTTCGCTGGCCCACCTGGCGTTCGGTGGGCATTCACATGTGGGATCGCGCCTGGATGTATTTGCAAAAGGCAGGAACCATTATTCTGGCCATTTCTATTCTGCTGTGGGCGCTGGGTTCATTCCCCAAGCGAACGGAGTTTACGCGTGACTATGCCGCCGAAATTGCGGCCACCGCGGATCCGGAAATCGCCGAAGAACTGGCGAATCTGGAGCAGGCCGAGGCGTTGGAATACACCGCCATAGGCCGCATAGGCAAGTTTCTGGAGCCGGTTATCCGCCCACTGGGTTTCGATTGGCGCGTGGGGACGGCGCTGGTCGGCGCTTTCGCTGCCAAAGAAGTTTTTGTGGCGCAACTGGGGATTGTTTTTTCGCTGGGAGCCACGGATGAAAGCTCCGACAGCTTGCGCGAAACCCTGCAAAGAGAATACACGCCCTTGCAAGGGCTGGCCATGATGCTGTTTTGCTTGCTGAGCGCGCCGTGTATGGCCACCATCGTCGTTACCCGGCGCGAAACCAATTCATGGGGGTGGGCGCTGGGAATGCTTTTCGGCATGACTTTTATCGCTTGGGCTTGTACATTTCTGGTCTATCAGGCCGGTTTATTCATTTTGACAGGAAGCATGTAGATGAGCGCGCAAACTTGGGATTGGGTGGCTGTCGTGGCGGCCGTAGCTTTTGCAATCGCTTGGATTGGATTTCAGATACGCAGAAATGCCCGCAAGCGTAAGACCGCCGGAGACTCCATCGGCGCTTGTGGAACTGTCTGCGATGGCTGCCCATTTGCCAAAGGTTGCGGCGGCAAAGAGTCCTAATCGTTTTTCCCCTCGCGCATTGATTTCGATGGCATCCCGGGGTTTTCGGCTCGCCGGGACACCGCTCTTTGTGGTTCATTTGGAGTATGCGATTGCCGCGGTTCATGGTCAGGGTTTTGGGCTGCCTCGTTTGGCTGGCGTATCCAGCATGGGGCGGCATGGAAACGTTTGATACAACTGGTCTCGGCAGCTTGTGGGTGGCGGCGGGTGTTTTTACCGGACAGGAAAATATCGTTTGGACCTACGCCAATGCCCGGGGAACTCCGACGATTTATTCCGACAATCCTTCCATCACCCTGCGCGGCAGTTCGACAGCCGCCAACAAGGGTTGGCTGCAATCATCCACGATAACGGGCGGCCTGAGCCGGATTTCCGTTGTGTTTAAGCAAGAGTTAACTGCCCCTGCCGATTTTAATTTCCTCGCGAACGATGTCGTCGTCGGCAATTACAGGTCTTCGGGTGTTTCGGGTGAAGTTGCCCACGTGTCTTTTGAGGTTGTCCCGCCGACGAATCAAGCGCCTTTCACCAACGAGTTCGTTCTGACGGTCTCCAACCGTTTGGCCAGCGGTGGCTCCGCCGCGCTGGATGATTTAACTTGGGAGCCGTTTCGACTTTTTGTGCGTTTGAATCGCACCGGGACCGTGAATGTCTTCGCAGAGCAGGAATTCGATGTGGTGGCTGAACTTTTCAGCGTCGGCCAAGAAATTATCAGCGGGTGGGAAGTTCCCGAAGCGTTTGCGGGCACCACATCTGACACCAACGACTTGCACCTTACGCTGACGCCAGCGCCGGCGGATATCGGCCAGACATTTGAGTTCAAATATTTAGCGATGGAGGAGGGGACCGGCGCCGTCGCGCAGGCGAGTTTCCAAATTGTCGTAGAAGAAGCGCCCTCACACCGATGGATTGACTTTGAAACGGTCAGTTTCAACTACAACACGAACGAGGGAGTTGTCACCAACCTCAACGGCATGGATTGGAAGTTTGTGAATGTACGCACCAGCGACAGCACGGACCGCAAAATTGGCACACGTTCCGCGCGATTCCGGCACAGTTCGGCCGCCCAGCCCGCCATCATGGAAAGTCTGTCCCCTTTTGAAGGCATTGGCACCATTTCTTTGCATTACGCGTATTACGGGGCCACAAGTCGGGTCGTTTGTTTCGAGACTCAAATACGCGCTGAAAATGGAGAAGAGTGGTACCCGCTGGAAAATGGCTCATTCGATGTGGACGGCCATGATGACATCACCAACAGTACTTTCTCGGTTGATGTTCAAGACTCGGGGCCGGTGTACTTTCGCCTGATTACCACCGCTCAATTTGGGCAGATCGCCAACGTGGATGACATTCGCATTCGCGAATTCGGTGACACGTTGCCTCGTCTGGCCTGGACCGGCACGACGAACATTGCGGTTGGGCGGGAAAACATCGTGGATGTTCATCTGGTGAATGCCAAGTTTATCGCGCGCACATGGGATTATGCGTTAACGCCGAGTAACGCCCATGCCAGTTTTGAAATCACGACGGAGGAGCAATTGCGCTTCCGGTGGGGTCCGGAGAGCACCAATGATTGGGGCGAATACACCCTCGCGGCCACGGCTTGGATTGAAACGCAGGCGTATCCCACCTCACTGACTTTGCGCGTGGTGTCACCGCCTGAATTTGCTTTGGCGCCAGTGGCCACCCTGTTGGATGTCGGTGATATTGTTGATGTTTGGGTCACCAATGTTGTTTTGCATGCGGGCGGGACGAATTGGACCACGTCGTGGCGAGTGGTTCCACCATTTGTCAACACCCATTCCGTCAGCAATAAAAGCCGTTTCCGAATCGCGGCGGGGACCGTGGCGGAAGACATCGGGGAGCATCAGATTCATGCCATTATGACGGACCTCGCAACCGGTGTGCAAACCACCCAAACCGTTGTCTTGACCGTCGGCACGACGCCAGTGGAGGAAACGTATGTCATCCTCGAATTTGAAAAAGACAGCCACCTCGTAGTTTCCGGGAAAAGTGGGCGCGTCTTTATGCCATTTGGGCTGACCAATCTGATGCTGTCGCCCGCGCAAAGCAACTGGGTGTGGAGCGGCGCGCCGGTGACCAATCTGGATGGCAGCGATGTTCTTTTGAATCTCCCGGAACCCCAAGAATTACCATCGCCTGCGCCGCTGATGTTCTTTTATGGCGTTCAAGTCAAACCCACACCATAGCGTTTTGTCATGAGCGATTTATTTACACCGCCCCCCGCGGAAACACCGCAAGAAAGCAGCGCCAAGCGCCCGCTGGCCGCCCGCATGCGTCCGCAAACGCTGGAAGAAATTGCCGGGCAAGAGCACATCCTCGGGCCGGGCAAATTGCTGCGCCGCGCAATCGAAGCCGACCGCCTGTCCAGCTTGATACTTTACGGCCCGCCCGGCTGCGGCAAAACATCGCTGGCCGAAGTAATTGCCCGCAGCACCCGCCGCGCCTTTGACCGAACCAGTGGAGTGCTTTCCAATGTGGCGGGCTTGCGTCAGTCGCTGGAAGCCGCCCGGCAGCGCCGTGTGGTTTCCGCGCGCGAAACCATTTTGTTCATTGATGAAATCCATCGCTTCAACAAGGCCCAGCAGGATGTGCTGTTGCCCTATGTCGAAGAAGGTGCGGTTACCCTGATTGGCGCCACCACGCATAATCCGTTTTTCTTTATCAACAATCCGCTGGTTTCGCGCAGTCAGGTTTTTCAATTGGAGCCGCTCTCCGAGGCGGCTATTGAAACGCTGTTGCAACGCGCCTTGCAAAGTCCGGTGGGTCTGGCCCATTTGCCGCTGGTACTGGAGGCGGACGCCGCCGCCCATCTGGCCGCCGTTTGCGAAGGCGATGCCCGCCGCGCTTTGAACGCGCTGGAAATTGCCGCGCTGACCACTCCGCCCGGCCCCGACGGCAAGATTCATATTACCCGCGCCGTCACCGAAGAAAGCATCCAGAAAAAAGCGGTGGTCTATGATCACGATGAGGATGGACACTACGACACCATTTCCGCGTTCATAAAAAGCGTTCGAGGGTCTGACCCCAACGCGGCGCTTTATTGGCTGGCAAAAATGATCTATGCCGGCGAAGACCCGCGCTTCATTGCCCGCCGTCTGGTCATTTTGGCCAGCGAGGATATCGGCAATGCCGACCCGCGCGGATTGACCGTGGCGGTGGCGGCCCTGCATGCCGCGGATTTCGTGGGCATGCCCGAAGCGCGGATTGCCTTGGCGCAGGCGACAACCTATCTGGCCACAGCACCCAAAAGCAATGCCGCCTACATGGGAATTGAAGCCGCGCTCGCCGATGTCAAGGAAGGGCGCGTTCTGCCGGTGCCGCGCCCACTGCGCTCCACGGGCTCCAAGCGGGCGGCCAAGGCATTCGGCCACGAGGGCTACCAGTATGCCCACAGCGCCCCCGAGCATTTTGTGGATCAGGAATATGTGCCCACGGATAAAATTTACTATGAGCCCACCGCGCAAGGCTATGAAGACGTCATTCGCAAGCGGATTGCGCATTGGAACTCCCTGCGCGCTGCGGCCCGGCGGAACAAAAAGGCTGACCCGCCGCCGACCACCAAGCCCGGCAGGGCAGGGGAGGGGGCCGCTCCACCCCGGCCGGATGATGCCTAACGGTTGACGGGATGGGAGAGGATAGGCTTGCTTTGCCCCCTATAAACATTATATACGAAGGGGTTGTAATCACAGGTGAGATGAGATGAACAGGAAGAAGCTTGGCTGGGCAATTTTGACGGGGCTGCTGGTCGGCGTTTGGGCCGGGATAGCGGCATCTCCCCAGGAGTCCTATAGCAAAGTGGATGCGGCCTCACTGGTCAAAAGTCCGCAAAATTCCTGGGCGCGCGCCATCATCTTTACCGATGTTTTGACCGCCGGCCCCTCCGGCAAAACCCAGCGCATGGATCGCAAGGATTACATGTCCATGAAGCTGCAGACCGCCGGCACGGTCTGGGTGCCAATGGCGCTGGTGCCCAAATTTCAGGAATTGGCTGTCGGCAGCACCTATTCATTCGCCGGCACGGTTGACCAGATTGCCCGCCGTTATTACGTCATCGTGGATGCCTGCTACCAAATCCAAACCACCGCGGACATGAAAGAACAGTGGACGGATATGCTGAATCCGTCGCCCGACCAAATCACGTTGGATGCCGAATTGTCCGACTCGCTTTTGCAATCGCTTCTGGTGGAAGCCCAGAACAGTCTGATTAAAATGGCCCGCGAAAATAATGTTTCCGTGGCCCAACTGATTGAAGCCCAGGCCGACGGTGGCCAGCGCATTGCCGCCAATATCGTGACCGACACCTTGCGCGGCGAATTGCGCGCGAAAAACCAAACCGCTGAAGAACTGATGGTTGGCGCCGTTTTGGCGCTTCTGCAAAAGCAAGCCGTCCTGGAAGAGTCCGCGCGCATCGCCGAGGAAAATCTGGCCGCCGAAGCGGAAGAGCAAGCATCTGCCGTTGCTATGGAAGAGGCTGCCCCCATCGAGCCGGAAGAAGAAGAGCCTGTCCAAGAGGTCGCCGCAGTCCTCCCCGAAGCGGAAGAAGAGCTTGCGCAAGTGGAGGAGCCCCTTGAAATTCCTGAGCCGCTTCCCGAAGAGTTGGCAACCGACTGGACCGAAGAAATTCCGCTTTTGGCGGATGCGCAGGAAGTTGAGCTTGAGCCAACGGCCGAAGCGATTGCGGCGGCAATCATCGAAGAGGAATCGTCCGAAATTGCGCCCGCCGAACCGACCGTAAAGGAAAAGGCCAAGAAGTCCAAAAAGAAGAAAAAGAAACCAGCTGAAGAGATTGTCCCTGACGCCACAGAAGAACTGACGGACTTTGGTACGGAATTTGCGGAAGAGGAGCTGGGCACCTCAACCGGCGATGTCGCCGTCGAAGAAATTGAATTTTCCCCGGGGCCGACACAAGAGGAAGAGATTGCGGCTGCGGAAGAAATTCCAGCCGAGCCAGTCGCCGTCGCTCATGCTGGCAGTCCCGTGGCTCCGCCGCCCAGCAGCATGCTCGTTGGGCCGCTCACTCAGGAGCAGCCGGGAATCGTTCCCCAAGTGAGCATGCAACCGACGCGGGCCGAGCGTAAGGCGCAAAAACGTCAGGAAGCCTTGGAAAAACGCGAACAAAAGTTGGCCGCGCGTAAAGCGCAGGAAGAAGAGAAGGCCCGCCAATTGGAAGCCGCGCGTCAGCAAGCCCTGATTGCCAAGGAAGAAGCTCTCGCCAAACGCGAAGCCGCCAAAGCGGAAAAAGCCCGCAAAAAAGAGGAAGCCAAGCAAAAGGCCATAGCCGCTGCCGAAGAGCGCGCCAGGCAAGCGGAAGCCAATCGGTTGGCCAAGGAAGAAGCGGCGCGCCAAGCGCTGGAGGCCAAGCAACTGGCCGCGGCGGAAAAGAAGGCCGCTGCGGAAGCCAAGAAAGCCAAGGCGCTTGCGGAAGCCGAAGCCAAGCAAAAGCTCGCAGCCGAAGCCCAGCGCGTGCAACAAGCGCAACGGGAAGCTGAAGCCCGGATGCGCGAAACAGAAGCCCGTGAAAAGCAAGCGGAAGCTGCACGTATCCAACGCGAGGAAATCGAAAAGCGCCTCGCGGATATAGCTGCGCGCGTTCAGGCCGAAAAAGAAAAACAGGCTGAAGAATTGCGCATCGCTCAGGAAGTCGCCGCCGCCGAAGAACAGGCTGCGGCGGAAGCTGCGGAACGAATCGCCGCCGAAACTCAGGCTCGGCAGGAGGCCGAAGCCAAGCTGGCGCAGATGCAGGCCGAACTCCGTCAATTGGAAGCACAAGCGCGCGCGGAGGAGAAGGCACCGTCCGCCGCCATCCTTCCGGAAGAACCGCAGTTGAGTCCGCGAGAGCAGCGCCGTCTGCTGGCCGCCCAGCGGAAAGCTGAACGCTTGGCGCAAGAAGAGGCCATCGCCGCTGAAAAGGCTGCCGCCAAAGCCGCCGCCAAGACACGTGCCGCCGAAAAGAAACAGCCGGTCACTCCCGCCGTGCCGACGGAAGAGCTGCCCGAGTGGATGCAGCCGGTGATGTTCTAGCCCCGCCCCCGCGACCCACTCCAAATTTTCCACACTGTGGAAAATGTTTTTCCATAGCGTGGAAAAACTGACAAAAACTTTTCCATACTGTGGAAAACTCGCGCAATCTGAATCGCAACTTTCTCTCCAAGAATGAGTTGGGGATCTGCCGCCCGCCAGAAGCGGGAATATCCGTTGAAATATTTGCCATTGTGTGGAAGATTGGGAGCTGTCATGCCTAATTATCAACATTCTTATGCCATCATCATGGCCGGCGGCAAAGGCGAACGTTTTTGGCCTTTGAGTACCGAGCAGCGGCCCAAGCAATTGTTGTCACTTGCGGGCGGGAAGCCCCTGATTGTGCAGGCCGTGGAGCGCTTGGAGGGTGTGGTTCCGTCCGACCATATTCTGATTGTCACGAATGCCTCGCTAGTCGCGCCAATCCGGGAGATGTTGGGGGCGAAGAGTCCCGTCAGTATTCTGGGCGAACCCGTTGGCCGCGATACCGCCGCCGCTATCGCCGCAGGCGCTGCCTGGATTCAACAGCGCGACCCGCAGGCGGTTTTTTGCGTGATGACGGCCGATCACATTATTGGCGATTTGCCCATTTTCCAACAAACGCTCAGGCAGGGTCTGGCGCTTTGTGCCAAGAACGACATTTTAATGACCATTGGCATTCAGCCCAGCGAGCCCAGCAGCGCGTATGGCTACATTGAGGCGGGCGAGTTATGGAAGCAAGTTGATGGAATCGAGTTTTTCCATGCCCGGCGTTTTGTTGAAAAGCCCACGGTGGAGGTTGCCCGCGAATATTTGGCGACCGGGCGCTATGCCTGGAATTCCGGCATGTTTGTATGGTCGCTGGAAAGCTTGCTGAAGGCGTTTCAGGCATTTCAGCCCACGTTGGCCGAGCGGGTGGGGGAGTGGGGTCGGTGCGCGACCGATGAGGATTTTCAAAAGGCTTTGGAGCGCGATTTCCCGGCCCTGCAGAAGATTTCCATTGATTATGCGGTCATGGAAAAAGCGGATAACATTATTGTCTGTCCCGGCGCCTTCGCCTGGGATGACGTCGGCTCCTGGCCGGCCTTGGAGGCTCATTTGACGAAAGATGAAGCCGGAAATGCGATTTTAGGCGACGTGGAGGCATTGAACAGCGCCGGGAATATCATCGTCAGCGAAGGCCGCCTGACGGCGCTGGTCGGCGTGGAGAATCTCGTTGTGGTCCAAACGGACGGGGTCACGCTGGTTTGCAGCAAGGACCGCTCGCAAGACATCAAGCAACTGGTGGTCCAGTTGCGGGCGCAAAAGAATCGAGAAAACGTACTGTAAGAAACAGAAACCACCACCCAGGAGAACATAATGAAAAAATACCTCTGCACCGTATGCGGCTACATCTACGATCCCGCGGAAGGCGATCCCGATAGCGGCATTGAGCCCGGAACTGCATTTGAAGATATTCCCGACACATGGGTTTGCCCGTTGTGCGGCGTGAGCAAAGATTCCTTCGTTCTCGCGGACTGACGGATTTTTTTAACTCAAACACCGGCCCGAAAAGCCGGTGTTTTTTGATGGACCAATAACGTCGCATAATATATCTTATGTTTCGTTATGGGGCGAGGGCGGGCTTATATGTTGTGGTGGTGGCATTCAGATGTGCTTTTGCCTCCCAACGAAAACTTTGTGAATAACTCTGTTAATTCTGTGGATAAAAACCGTCATCCAAGGGGTTGCGACGACTCCCCCATATTCATTACGCCGGCGACTTCGCTTGTGGTATGTGATGTTTTTCCTGCCTTTAATTGTTTCCCGGAGAGACCCTCAAGGCGGCCAGACGCCCAGAAACATTCGCAAGGGATTTCTTGGATTCCGGCGCATGGGCGGGAAAAACTTTGGGCGTGGATTGGATTATTTTTCTCCGACCCAGGCACTGGGGTGAACCACGCCAATCTGGCCCCATCCCGTTGCCCGCCTATGGGACGCAGAATGGTTGCGTTTCCCGCCGTTGCGACTGGGCCAAAGACGGGCGGATGTTTTGAGCCCTTTGAATTTCCTATGCGCCCCCATCCTTTTGTCTGCAATTTTGAACCCCATTTTATCACCGCTTGCTTATCCCCTATCCGTTTTTCGTCGGTTACGCGCAGTACACCTATACTATAAAATAAAACATTTATGCCGAGAAATCTGTCGCACAATTCTCCTGCCAGATTCCGTTAAAAATCAGTCCCGAACCGAAGAATTATGCGACGTTGAGGAGCGCGATCTCGCGGTGGCAATTTCCCCAAAATTCGGTTGATTGAGAGACTATTATTATTTGACGAGTACGAGGCTGAGGGCCGGCCAGTATGTAATCAGGACCAGAACGGCGAGCATCAGGCCCATGAGGGCGAGTGAGGCGGCGGCGAGCTTGATGAGGGGCCGATTGAGTCGCATGGCGGCGACAAACAGATTCATGCCCACGGGGGGCGTGCTGTAGCCGATGGCCAGATTGGCTAAAAAGATGATGGCAAGATGGACGGGATGGATGCCGTAGCGGGTGGCCAAGGGGGCCAGAAGCGGGACAATCACAACGGTGGCGGTGTAGATGTCCATGATGCAACCGACGAGCAACAAAAAGACGTTCAAGAGAACCAGGAATATGAGCGGATTTTGGATGCGCTCCCCTACCCAATTCAAGATGATTTGGGGAACTTCTTGGTCAATCAGGTAATTGGTGATGGCCATGCCCATGCCGAGGATGAGCAGGACGCCTCCGACCAGCAAAACAGCGTCACGGATGATGGTGGTCAGTTGCTGGACGGGGATTTCGCGATGGATAATGACTTCCACGATGAGCACGTAAGCGGCGGTCAGCACGGCGGCTTCGCTGGCGACGAGCCAGCCACTGTAAATGCTGCCGAGGACCACAAACGGGATCGGAATTTCCCATTTGGCTTCCCATAGAGCGGCGCCTAGTTCGCGGAGTTCCAGAGGGCGACGCGGAATTTTTGCATGCAGGCCCGCCCAGACGCCATAGCCGCACAGGACAAGGAGAGCGAGCAGGCCCGGCAAAATGCCGGCGCGAAAGAGGGCGTCCACCGTGACTTCGCCGGAGATGGGCTGCGCGATGACGGCGTAGAGAATCAGTGGCAGGCTGGGCGCAAAGAGAACGCCCATATTGCCGCCGCTGGTGACCAGGCCGAGGGCGGCTTTCTCGCGGTAGCCGTCGCGGAGCAGGGCCGGCAGGAGCAGGCCGCCCAATGCAACGATGGTTACTCCGGACGCGCCGGTGAAGGCGGTGAGGAATGTGCAGGTGACGATGGTGACCATGGCGAGACCGCCGGGCATCCAGCCGAACGCGGCGCGCGTGAGGCGCAGCAAGCGTTCCGATGCGCGGCTGCCGGCCAGCAGATAGCCGGCCAGCGCGAACATGGGCAGGGCTTGCAACATGGGCATGCTGGTCAGGCGCGTCAGCTCGCCGATCATAATGGCGATGTCTATATCAATGGCGCGATAGGCCAGCATGGCCAAAGCGCCAAATATGGCGAACATGGGCACGCCGAGCAGGGCCAAAATGATGACGGCCCAAATCATGTGCCGTCCCCTGCCCCATGCATGGGGTCTGGCATCGTTGACGGGGGCGTTTGCCATCCGGCCGGGATAAATGCCCGCCCGGCAAAACGGATGACCATGAGCCAGAAGACAACCGGAATGACCATATAGTACTGATGGGCAGGAATCCCCAGCAATACGGTCATATCCATTTCCCGCTGGAAGCCGATATATCGGCCGGCGGCCCAGGCGAGGATGCCGCAAATAATTGCCGCGAACAGCGAGATAAATCTTTGCAAAAGCCCGCGCCATCGTTTGGGAAAGAAGGCACCGGCCAAATCAATGGAAATATGCCGCCCCTGCCCTGTCGCGGCCAGCGCGCCAAGCATGGTCAGCCAGAGCAAAGCCATGCCCAAAAGGGGTTCCGCCCAATTCCAGCCGGTGTGCCAGACGTTTCGCATCAAGATTTGCAGGGCGGCCAGAATGACCATGCCCGTCACCAGAATCGCCAGAACGTGGCGCTCCAGGCGATCCACCCAGCGGCTGATCGTTCGATATGCTGCTGGCAGTCGTCCGCTCACGGGTTGCGCGATTCCTGCAGGAACTTTTCCAACTGATTCCAGGCTTCGGCGGAGAACACCGAGCCGGTGACTTTTTCCCGTACGGTGGTGGCGAGTTGCTCGAACTGGGCGCGGGTTTCGGGGGTGGCATCCACGGCCGTTACGCCTTGTGATTGGAGAAAGGCCAGAGCATCCAGATCGCTTTTCCGAACCTTGGGATTCAGTTGAGCACAATATTTTTGAAAGATAGCTTTGACGACATCCTGATGTTGGGCCGGCACTTTTTTCCACGCGGCTTGAGAGACGAAAATGCCGCCGATGGAATAGGCCAGTTGCATGGTGTTGTAGTAACGGACTTTGGTTTGCCACTGGACAGCGACGGCGGCCGTTGGCGGCCCGAAAACAGTTTCCAGCGCGCCGGTTTGCAGGGCGGGCAGGACATCGGTGACATTGGCGGGGATAGAGGAAATTTGTCCGGCCTTGAACAACTCCAGTAACATGGGTGAATCCAGGCCCCAGACCTTGGTCGCGCGCAAGGCTTCCAAGCTGGCGATTGGCTTGGTGCTATAGGCGTAACTAAACCCTACTTCCGTCCAGCCCAGCGCCTCGTAACCATTTTTGCGAACATGTTCGTCCAGATAGGACTGGAATTTGGCGAAGGTTTGGTCCACTTCCTCATAATTGCGAAACACCATGGGGAACATGACCGCGGCGGCATCGGGACAAATGATGCCGATGGCATAGCCCATGAATCCCCCACCCTGCAATTGACCAGTTCTGATTTTGAACAGAACATCCTTTTCGGAGCCCATGATTCCGCCGGGATAGATTTTGAGTTTCACGGCACCACCTGTGGCAACTTCAATTTCATCCTTGGCATCGTTGATGGCCTGCATCCAAATGCTGCCATCGGGCGCGAGGGTGGCGAGTTTCAAGGTCACCTGAGCCATCGCGGGCGTCAGGCTTAACGTCAACAGAGCAATTGCGAATCGAAGTGTTTTCATATCTATTTTCCTTTATGGGGTTAGAACAGGTCGTCCACTTGGTCCAAGAGGGTCTGGGCACGGGTTTTGGCGACGGCATTCATGAGCGTGAATTCGGGCGCTTGAGGTTGCGCGGCCAGAACCTCTCGCAAGGTGTTCTCAAAAAGCTCCTGGTCGTAGGCATAGCGCGCATAAAATTCGGCGAACGTCACTTTTGGGAGGAGATAATCCGGGCCGGCAAAGGCCATGCTGCGCTCGAAACACTTGCGCGCCCGCTCCAAGTCACGCCCTCCGCCCAGAGGCAAGACGGTGTAATAGATGCCGTAAAACAGGTCCACGCCACCCTGATGGATGCCGGGATTCAGGTCTTGGACACGCGCCATCATCGCCAGCACTTTGGGCATATCGCCCAAGGCGGCAGGCGAATCCGAGCTGGCAATAATCCACATGACCCACGCCGAAGCGGTGGTGTATAGCGCGGCGGCGTCATCTTTTTTGAAGTAGCGCAGGGCGGCGGTGAAATCGTCCAGGGTTCCGCCGTTGCGAGCTTTGGCAAAGCGCTTGTTGCGAAGGTCCAGCGCGCGCAGGCCAAAGGTTTGGGCCTTGGCATACATGGCTTTCGTGCGTGATTTATTGGCTTTGTCCACAAAGCCCGTCGCATAGGCCACCTGAGCATCTGCGGCCGCCATCAGCACGGCCGGATTATCGGCGTGGGTTTCGGCCAGCGCATCGAGCATCAGCAAGAATGCCGGAGCGCCGTCGCGCACCAGTTCCACATCGCTTTGATACATTAATCCGGTGGAGAGCTGGGTCGCTACCGGCGACACCAGTTTGGCCGTGCCCTTGCGGACAACCACGCAACCGCTGAAACAAAATACCAGACTGCCCGCCAGCAGTCCCATCATGAGCATTCGCACGTATTTCATAAGAATTGGATTTGATACCCTCCCCCACCCTTCAGCACAAGCAAAACCGTTCGGATTCGAGGCCGCGCGACTAGGCGTCGGGTTCTGAATTGAGCAGGCCGGGGAACGCGGCGCGAACTCGGGCCACGGTTTTCTCGTCAGCCTTGCGCGAACGCACCAGCTCCAGCAGCGCCGCCAAATCTTGACCAGAGACGGTGAACGTTTTTTCCTTGGCGGCTTGAAGTCGGTGGGCAGCCGTGCGGTATGTCAGAGGGCGCGGAGCCTTTTTCGCGGGTGCCTGGAGCGCGGCCAGTGCGGCATCCACCACGGCGCGTTCCTCTCCGGGCTTGGCGGTCAGCGCCGCTTTGCAAATGGCTTTGGCGCGGGCCCAACTGATTTCGCCATTCTCCAGAAGCCGCCGGACGCGCGAATCCATGCCGGGGGCATAGCGCAGAATATCGGCAATCCAGCCCTCGCTTTTATCGAGGAACTGCGCGATTCGCCGGGGCTCCCAATTGGCATTTGCCATGAAGATGATGGCATCGAAATAATCGGTAATGCGCGCATCCAGCCGGTCGGCGTTCAGTTTGAGATTCAGCGCTTGGATTTCATCCAGCTCGCCGGCGACCACGCGCACGTCCACGCGGTCAAAATAGCCGGGATTCTGCGCCCGGATGCGGCGGATGGCCTGATGGCGGTGAAAGCCGCCCACCAGAAACAGCTCGCCCGGGTTGCGCTCCCAGACCACAAGCGGCTCCAGCAGCCCATTGCGCCGGATGTCTTCGGCATAGTGGGCCACTTTGGCTTCGTTCAGCGGCCGGTGGTTCGCCACGGCCGGGTGCAAATGCACGGCATCAAAGGAAACATATTCAAATCGTTTGGTTCTCAACATAGGTGTTCTCCGGACATGGGACTGTAGTAAATTGCGCGCGGCAGGGAAGAATTATTTTTGGCGCGTGCGCTTTCATCTTTACTCTCGCGGGGTTCCGCCGTTTAATCAATCGCTTGAGAATTTAAATAAATCAGGAAAAGAAATGTTTACGAAAACCATAACCCCGCGCTTTGGAGATGTTGATGGCCTCCGGCATATCAACAATACCCGCCTGCCGGTCTGGTTTGAACTCGGGCGCGAGCCCTTTTTTAGAATGTTCAATCCCGACATGCTGCTGGAAAACTGGAATCTAATCATGGCGCACATTGATGTGGATTTCCTGACCCCCATGACTCTTGGCGCGGACATTGAAATCCGGACGTATGTGGCCGAGGTGGGACGCACCTCTTTCACGGTCTATCAGGAAGCGTGGCAAGGGGGGCAGTTGGGTGCCAGCGGCAAAGCCGTTGTAGTGCATTATGATTTCAAAGCGAAAAAATCTGTCCCCATCCCGGACTCCATTCGGAGCCGGTTGCTGGAGCATGTGAAATGAAAAGAAACGGCCTGACCGTCGTGGAATTTTCGCTGATTGTGGCGATTGCGGCCCTGATCGTGGCGATTTCCATGCCGGCATTTTTTCAGAATCAACAGAAGCGCCGGGCCGCCCGTTGCGCCATGACGCTGGACGCCATCGAAAGCGCCTCGCGCCGACACGCGGCGACTTCGGGCGCCTTTCCTAAACGTTTGGCAGATTTGACGCCGACATATTTCAGCAAGGTCCCAACTTGTCCCGCCGGTGGCGAATACAAACTCGGCACGCCCGAGGGCGATCCGCCCACCTGCTCTATCCCCAGCCACAACCTCCCCTCACCCTCACCAAGGAACACACCATGAAAACCCCACGTTTCAAACGGATTCTTCTCAAACTCAGCGGCGAGGTCTTGCGCGACCCAGACACCGGCGAGTGCATTTCCGATCGCATTCTGGCGGAGATGGCCGCGCAAATCAAAGCGGTCCGCAAACTGGGCGTTCAAGTTGGCGTGGTCATTGGAGGCGGCAATATATTTCGCGGGCTGAAGGGGCAGGATCGCGGCTTTGGCCGGGCACATGGCGACAACATGGGCATGCTGGCCACCATGATTAACAGCCTGGCCCTGCAATCCGCCCTCGAAGCGGCCAAGGTCCCGGCGCAGACGCTTGCGGCCACTCCCATGCCGGCTTTGGTGGAGTTGTTCACATTCCGGCGCGCGATTGAGCTGCTGGACGCGGGCAAGGTGGTTCTGATGGGCGGCGGCACGGGCAGCCCCTTCTTCACCACCGACAGCGCCGCGGCCTTGCGCGCCGCGGAGATCGGCGCGGATGCCCTGCTCAAGGCCACCAAGGTGGATGGCATCTATGACGCCGACCCCGTGCTCAATCCAAAAGCCAAGAAGTTTGACCGCCTGACCTACGCCGAGGCGCTGGCGCGGCGGCTGAAGGTGATGGACTCCACGGCCTTTTCGCTTTGCATGGACAATCAAATACCTATAATGGTCTTCGATTTCTTTCGCCGCGGGGAGTTGCTCCGCGTGGTGCGCGGCGAAAAAGCCGGCACGCTGGTGAGTGCTTAATACATAAGGAAAGGGAAAACCATGTACGAATCTATTGACGACGTTTTGCTGGAATCTGAAGACAAAATGGAAAAAGCCGTGGCACACCTTCAACAGGGGCTGAGCGGTTTGCGCACCGGCAAGGCATCGCCCAGCCTGGTGGATCGAATCACGGTGGAAGCCTATGGCACGCAAACCCCGATGAATCAATTGGCGCTGATTAGCACGCCGGAGCCGCGCCTGATTGTCATCAAGCCCTACGATCCCTCCGCGCTGCCCGCGATGGAAAAGGCGATTCTGGCCGCCAACATCGGCGTCACACCGCTCAACGATGGCCGCATCATCCGCGTGCCCATTCCGGAATTGAGCGAAGAGCGCCGCAAAGACCTGACCAAGGTGGCCAATCGCATGGGCGAAGAAGCCCGCGTGGTCCTGCGTGGAGCTCGCCGGGACGCCAACGAAGCCATCAAGACTCTGGAAAAAGACAAAGCCATCAGCGAAGACCAACGCGAGCGCGGCTTGCAGGAAGTCCAGAAATTGACGGACTCCTACACCGCGAAAGTGGATGAGCTGATCGCCGCGAAAAGCAAAGACATCATGGCCGTTTAATCGGTCATGCGCCGTCCGCCACGCAAATCAGCCTGGCGCCATCTGGTATGGATTATTCCTCTGCTGGTGCTGGATTTTTATCTTTTCCGCTGGCTGGCCCTGCGTCAGGGCGGCTGTACCCCAACCACGGAAACGCCGACGCAACCGGCGCAATCCGCGCAGTCCGAAGAGCCGTTACCCCCCCCCCCCCCGCCGCCCGTCTGGCAGGCGATGGTGCCCCCCACCCCGCAGACAAATCTATTGAACCCGGACGCCCCCGGCGTCTTGCAACCAACGGGGTCGGGGCGGTTGGACTCCGCCAAATTTGGCTCCACGCGCACGGGGTCTCGGAACGGGCGCATATTTCCGTCGTTTCACGAAGGCGTGGATATCGCAGCCACCCAACGCGATCGCAAAGGGGCCGCCACCGATCCGGTTTTCGCCGTCGCCGCCGGCCGCGTGGCATTTGTCAATCCGCACGCCGGCAATTCTTCCTATGGGAAATATGTTGTCCTTGAGCATCCGGATGACTCGTTGGGCACAATTACCCGCCGCGACGGAACGGTTGACCCTGCCACGGTGTACACGCTCTATGCACACTTGGCCGACATCCGCTTCGGCATTCGGGCCGGGCATTCCGTGAAAGCCGGCGACGAAATCGGCACGATGGGCGCCACCAGCAATACACGCCCGCCGATTCCGCTTGCCCGCGCCCATCTGCATTGGGAAGTGGGTGTCATGCTCAATGCCCGCTTTGAAATCAAGGCGCGCGAAGAAAAACTCGTGCCCAATTTTGGCAATTACAATGGCGGCAATTTATTCGGCTTCGACCCGCTTGATTTTTATGCCGCCCACGTGCGCAATCCCGACCTGACCATGGCCGCTTATCTAGCCCAGTTGCCGGTTGCTTATGAAGTGGCCCTGCGCGGCAAGTCGTATCCCGACTACTTCCGCCGCTTCCCCAAGCTGTGGCATGGCGAGGCGCACAATGGCGGGCCGATTCGCCTGACCGTGTCCGAGTCCGGCGCGCCACTGTCCGGGCGCAACGCCACCGACGCCGAAATCGCCCGCTTGGGCAACCAGCGCCAGGTTGTGTTGAAAGCCTACCCCGACGTTCTGGGGCGCAACGGACGCGCCTATATCTCCCTCATCGGCAGTCAATGGAAGTTTACGGCGAAGGGCCGCCAATGGGCCGATATTCTTTTCTATTAAATGATAAACAACCGGATAGCGACTGTTTCTTCGATAAATATCTGTGCGCAACAGGCTTTTGGAGTTTGACATTCCGCGCCCATTTGCCCACAATGCGCCCTACAAATTTATTTGGAGGATACCATGGCTAAACTGTTGAAGCCACTTGTTGTGATTGTCTTGTTGCTGGGAATTGCCGCCATCGTCATCCAGGCAGCTTTTCTTTTCCCCAAGCGGGTTTTGATTAAAGAGCGCACACAAAAGCTCGAAAACGGCATTCTGACCGTTGTCAACACCCTCAAAGGCGATCGCTCGCTCCTTTCCGACGAAGCCAAAAGTCAGGCCCGCTTCAACGTCGCCAGCCTGCGGGTGGATCACAAGGACAATCTGGTCCAGGTGGACACCGAGCTGAACCGCGCCAATGCCGTCGCAAACGCCGTTCTCGAAGGCTGGCAATTCACGCAAGTGGACTTGGAAAACACCCGCCAGGATTTGGAAAACACCCGCGCCGAGCTGGAAAACACCAAAGCTCAACTGGAAGACGCTCGCACTCAGATTGTTCAACTGAACGAAACCATCCGCGAAAAGAATCAGGAACTGGAAGAAAAGAGCGCGCTGATTGCTGAACTCGAAGAAGAGAAGGCCAGCCTGAACTCCGAAATCGCCACCCTGAAGGATCAAATCATGGATATGGAAAACCAGTTGGCCGACTTGCAAGAGAGAAACTCCTTGCTTCAGGCCCAATTGGATAAGTGCGAAGGCCAGTTGAATCCCACCGGCAACATCACCATGAAGCCCGGAACCACCGGCTCCATCGTCTATGTCAATCCGGACTGGAACTTCGTGGTCATCAATATCGGAATCGCCGATGGCGCGCAAACCACGGCCGAGCTGATTGTCCATCGTGGCGAAAACATGATTGGCAAGGTGAAGCTCAGCGCGGTGATGGAACACGTGGCCATTGCCGAAGTCTTGAGCGATTTCCAGAAGGACACCATCAAGGAGGGCGACAATGTTCTCTTCTAATGGACTTTCCGCAATGACGTTGGTGGCGGCCCTCCTGCTAATTGCCGTGGTGGTGCTCCAGGGCATGGAGTTAAGCTACTACGCCGCCGTCCCCTCCATCTGGCCGTGAGCCGGAGCCGAATGCGTTGGCTGAGCCTGCTGCTCCTGTTGAGCGGCGGGCTCGCTTTTGTTTCCGGTTGCGCAACCACGGATGCTGAATCCGACCTGCCGTGGAACATGAGCCAGCCGTGGGAAAGCGCGCCCTCACTGCCCTTCAACTCCCCCGGCGGCTACTAGCCAGCCGTTAGCCCATCAACTCGCCGGCGTTCGCCGCGCAATCTGCAGGCACATCAGCGCCCAGAAGCTCCCCAAAATTGCTGACAAAGGCATTTGCAGAGCCGTCGGCAGCGCGTAAAGCACCAGCAGGCAAGGCGTCCAAAACGCCCAGCCCGACACCGTATTCGGCAGAACAAGCCGCCGATACCACCCCCGCCCCAGCAACACCCGCGTCGCACGAAACGAATAATTCTGGTCCTGCCACAGATGCGCCAAAGCCACCAGCGGCGATGCATAAAATGGCGAATACACCAGCATATCCGTGGCCGTCTTCAAAATAACCGTTCGCCAATCCGCGGCAGTTCCCCAAAGGTACGCCTGCCCGGTATAAAACCAATGGGTGTTGGCGCCCATGAAGCCCCACCAAATCAAGCCGAACACCAGCCCCGCCCACGGGCGGCGCAAACGCAACTCAGGAATCAGCGCCGTAAAAATCGCCGGAATCACGCCGTTGAAAACCATGCGCGTCCCGATCGAAAAAACAACACCGCCCCGATTTTGCCAGTCCACCAACACCTGCAACCACCCGTGAAACGCCGGCCAGAAATAATAAGCCCCCACAAACGCGATGGCCAGCGCCTGCAAAACCAGCCCCGGCACCAGATTCGCGCGGGCGGAGCGAACCCCGATCTGCCACGGGGAAATCGCCGGCTGATTTTTTCCACGGTGTGGAAAACTTTTTTCCATAGCGTGGAAAACTCTACCAAAACTTTTCCATACCGTGGAAAATTAATTTAATAACTTCCTCCGATAAGTTATCACGGCCGTCGGCGACCATCAGGGGCGCTGTGCGCGGAGAAAATACTCATCCGGCTCATCAATCGCGGCGCTGACCACCCACCCGGCGGCGACGCATTGTGCCCGCAATTCCCCCGCCGTCGGCATGTGGTCGCGATGCACGCCGTGCAGTTCGGCATGCATGGCGTTCAGCTCGCGACTGCCCTCCAGATTGGCCACCACCAATTCCCCCCCCGGCGTCAGCCAGTTCCAACAGCGCGCTAAAAACAGCGCCGGGTCTTCCAAATGCGGATAGGCGCGGAAGCATAAAACCAAATCCCACGCGGCAGTCGGCAATTCCACCGTTTCGGCTGACGCTTGCAGCAAAGATATGTGCGGATAGTTCGCAATGGCCCGCCGACAGTGTCGGAGCATGCCATCGGCCGGATCGAAAGCCACAATTTTTCCGGCGGGGCCCACCCACTCCGCCAGTCGTGCCGTCAGCACCCCCGCTCCACACCCCGGCTCGACCACGCGCTTGCCGGCCAGATCCCCCAGCCGGTCGCGCAGCCGCTCCATACGGTTGCGATGTTCTGGCAAAATCGCCAGCGGCCGCGGCGCAGCGGCCATTTGTTCGAAAAAATCCTGACGGTTCACGATTGCGCAATATGGCGGCTTCCTCCGCCGCGAACAAGCCGAAACCGCGCGGCAAGCGGCGAAAGATTTATGTTGTCGCCAGGCAAATGCGAGGCAAAAATACCCGGCATGAAAATCGGCATTCTATCCGATACCCACAACGATGTGCGCGCGACACAACGCGCGCTCGATAGACTGCTTGCCCAAAACGTGGCGCACTTGGTTCATTGCGGGGATGTCGGCGAAAATGTCCTGTTTTTACTTTCGGCCACTTGTCAGGAACACCGGCTCCGGGCTCACGTCGCCGTCGGAAATTGTGACTACTGGTGGATTGCGGATGTCCGCTTCTGCCCTCAACTGGCGGGTGTTGTGCTTGAGGAAATGCCAGCGTTTACGCTTCGCGGCCAGCAATGTCTCGTCATTCACGGCGACCGTTCGAGACTTTTAACAACCGTCATCTCCAGCGGCCAATACGATTATATTTTCACCGGCCACACACACGCCCCGGCCTTTTGGCAGGAAGGCAGAACTCGCTACCTCAATCCCGGCGCGGTTATCCGTTCGCGCCACGGACCGGAAACGGTGGCCGTGCTGGACATTGAAACCGGCGAGCACCAGTGGCTGCCTCTGGAAAAATAATTTGTTTTTTCACAAATAAAACTGGTGGACGCGAAAAGTTTCCCCCATGATGCCGCGCATGAAAAATAAGACCGGTATTTCCGGCACGTTTAACGTGCGACTGAATGGCACCTGCTGGCTGATTCCCGATAGCCCGCAGCGCCCGCCATTGAAGCTCGATCCTGCCTCCATCGGGTCCGCGCTGCCCGGCGATACCATCATGGCCACTCCCCTGCCCCATGCCGCCGCACAACCAAGCACGGATTGGCGCTTCGCGCCATCCGCCGCCCGCGTTTCAAAAATTCTGGCCCGCAAACGCGAGTGGGTCGTGGGCGTGTTGCATTGGCAAGGCCGGCGGGCCTTGATTGTTCCGCGCGATCCGCTGTTACCGAACCCCATCCCGTTGCAAAAATCGCCGCAACTCGTCAAGCGCATGGAAGGCCGCCTGGTCGTGGGCCGTCTGGAAACATCGCTGGCCCTCAATCAACCCGTCCGGGCGCATTTTGTGGAAGACCTCGGCCATCCGGATTTGGCCGCCAACGATATTCCCGCCTTGCTGAAAGATCACGGCATGGAAGAGAGCTTCCCGGCCAACGTCCAAAAAGCGGCGGCCCAGGAACACGCCCGCTTTATTCAGCAGGGGCCTCGCTTGCGCGGGCGCAAAGATTTGCGCAAGCAATTGATTCTCACGATTGACCCGACCGGCGCGCACGATCATGACGATGCCATCTCCATTGAACCCATGCCCGGTGGCCGGTGGAAATTGGGCGTCCATATCGCGGATGTCGCCGCGGTTGTGCCACCGGATTCGCCGGTGGATGTCGAGGCCCGCAAGCGCGGCAACAGCACCTATCTGGTGGATCGCGTGATTCGCATGTTGCCGCAGGAATTGACGCTGCGCGTTTGCAGTTTGCGACCGGACGAGGACCATCTCGCGCATTCCGTGGAATTGATTTACGACTCCCAAGGCCGCCTGCAAGAATCGCGCACGTTCCGCTCCGTCATTCGCATTCAGGCCGCGCTGACGTACGAACAAGTGCAAACCTTTTTCGATACCGGCCGTCTGGCGGGTGCCCCCGCCAACGTCAAAAAGCCCTTGCGGCAGTTGCAGCAATTGTGTCGTCGCATTCGTGCTGCTCGGATTCAAAACGGTGCGCTCGATTTCACCGTGCCGGAGGTCCAATGCCGCTTGGACCGCAAGGGGAACATCACGGGCTTTGTTCCGCGAAGCTCCAGTGAATCGTATCAACTGATTGAAGAATGCATGCTGGCGGCCAACCAAGCGGTTGCACAAAAAATTTACGCGGCGGGAGTACCCAGCCTGTATCGCATCCATGAAGAACCCGCGCCCGACCAATGGGTGCGCATGGGCGCCGAGCTGCGCGCCTTGGGCATCCCCACCCTGCCGCGTGATGCCGGATCGCTGAACCACATCGCCCGTTCTATGACGGGCCAGCCGTTGCAACCCATGGTGACTCTGGCCATGATGCGCAACCTGAAACGCGCGCGCTACGCGGATGAATCCCAGCCCCATTTCGGCTTGGGGTTCACGCACTACACCCATTTCACTTCGCCCATCCGCCGCTATTCGGATTTAATCATTCACCGGATTTTAACGGCGATTGAAGATGGACGCAAAAAGCCGCTTTACTCCCTGCCGGAAATGGCAAGCATTGCCGCGCTGTGTTCGGCGCGCGAACGGGAATCGGCGGAAGTGGAAAGTCTTTCCTTCCAAATCAAGCGCGCGCGCTATTTTGCCGCCCGCCTGAAACAAGGTGCGGTTGGCCCCTTCGCCGGCACCATCGTGGCCCTCAATCCCAAGGGCGCCATTGTTGAGTTGAGCGAGTCGCAACAACAGGGCATGCTGCCGTTTGCGGCTTTGGGAAAAGCACGTTTTCGTTTGGCCGCCGATGGCTTCATGGCCACAACTTCTCAAGGCCGATCCCTGCGCCTGGGCCAATCCATTCAGGTGTGCCTGGCCGCTGTGGATGAGCGGCTCTTGCGCGTGGATTTTTGTTTGCCGCCCCCCGTGGCGGCCTCGGCTTCGCCGAAGGGCTCCGCCCCCGCAAAATCAGCCATTTCAAAACAACAAAAGAACCCGGCCCGGTCAGGCTCGTCGCCTTCATCGGCAAGCCGGAACAAAAGGAGAACACGACAACAATGAAGAAAATCATCACCCTAACCTTGATTGCGGCGTGGGCCATTCTGCCGCAGAACGCACCCGCCGCGGAAGCGTCGGTCTACACCGACTTCCTGTCGGCCTACGTGATACACGGTCAAATCTGGAATGATGAACCCGTGTTTCAGCCGGGAGTGGATGTCGCCGGTCCTTGGGGGCTGGGATATTCCTTCTGGGCCAATATGGACTTGAGCGACAGCGATACATCGCAAGCGCCGAATACCGCCGGCAAATGGAATGAAATTAATTTCGGCCTGAACTGGACCCTGCCTTGGGAAGGCCCGGTATCCCTCACCCTCGAAGGCATTTATCTGGCCTATCCCAATAGCGGCGAGCAGGCCGAAGAGGATGCGGAAATTTCGGCGGATGGCGGCTATGAAGTGGCCGTCACGCTTGCGGCGGAAGACCTGCCGCTGGCGCCGTCCGTCAAATTCATGCACACCACGAGTTATTCCGAGGATTGGATTGCGACCTTCTCCATCGGGCACAGCCTGGAAGTGAGCGACCAGCTTTCCCTGGACCTCGGCGCGGCAATTAGCTACGCCGGCCGCGACTACATGGCCAACTTCTACGGTTCGGAGGACGGTTCAGCGCTCGCCAATGCCGAAGTGAATGCCACCCTGAATTACGCCGTCACGGAGCAATTCACGGTCAGCCTGCTGGCTTCGTTCAGCTCCATTCTGGATAGCGACGTTCGCGACAGCATCGAAGAAAGCGAATACTTCCCCGAAGTGGACTTTTTCTACGGCGGAATCAGCCTGGGCTATACGTTCTAAAGAACGTCCTGCCCGCACAACACCCGCGGCGGCCCAACGGCCCATGCCGCGGGTGTTTTTTATTCACCAGACTCCGGGGCACGCCTCCCCGCAAGCCCAACACCGTCCATCCGCGCCCATGCCCACCCGTTGCGCCTGAAATCCATCGCGCTGAATTAACTCGGCCCCGCAATTCGCGCACCATGTCGCTCCGCCGTCCGGAACTCGTATATTCCCCAGATATACATGTCGCAATCCGTTGCGGCGCGCCTGCTCCCGCGCTCGCACCAAAACCGCTTTTGGCGTAGCCGGCACATCCAGCATTTGCCCATCAGGGTGAAACGCGCTGAAATGGAGCGGCGTGTCCACTCCAAGGTTGGTTGCGACCCAAGCGGTCAACTCATCCACCTCAGCCGCGGAATCATTCAAGCCGGGAATCAATAAAGTCGTCACTTCCAGCCAGCAGGTGGTTTCCTGACGAATCATCTTCAGCGTGTCCAGCACCGGCGCTAAACGCGTGCCGCAATACTCGCGATAAAACTCATCGCGCATGGACTTCAAATCCACGTTGGCCGCGTCCATTTTTGCGAAAAAATCGCGCCCCGCCTGCGGCGTGAAATAGCCCGATGTCACCGCCACCATTTTCAACCCGTGGGCGTGGCAGGCATCGGCAATATCCATGGCATATTCAGCCCAAACCGCAGGCTCGTTGTATGTCGCCGCCACCATCGGCGCACCCGCGCGCTGAGCCGCCTGAACCACGTCTTCCGGCGAGACGGGTGCGGGCGCGCCTCCCCTTGGCTTTTCGGGATGGCTCAACGACCAATTCTGGCAGAAGCGGCAGGATAAATTGCAGCCCAAGGTTCCCAGCGAGAACACCCACCGTCCCGGCAGAAAATGGTACAGCGGCTTTTTCTCAATCGGGTCCACCTGCACGGCCACCGGCCAGCCCCAGGTTTCGGCCACCAGTTGCCCGCCATGATTGACGCGCCCGAAACACCGGCTGCGCCCGCCCGATGGAATCCGGCAGCGGTGCGGGCATAACTCGCATTGCACCGCATCGTCTTCCAGCGGGTGCCAATAGCGCGCCACTTTCACGGCGCGCCCCCTTCCCGCTTGGCCAGAGCTTGCGCGACGGCCTGCCACACCAGACGCGCGCAATGAATCCGGGCCGGGAACTTTTCTATCCCGTTAAACATTTGAAAATCGCCCCATTCTTTTTCAAAGCCGGTTTGCCCCAAACGGGCATGAAACCCGGCGGCAACTTCACGAATCTCGGCGGTAGTCAGCCCCGCCAGCTTTTGCGAAGCCAAAGAAGCCGACGCCTTGCTCACGGCGCAACCCTGCAACTCATGCGTCATTTTTTCCAGTCTGCCATCCGCGCCCCATTGCAACGCAATGCGAATGTCATCCCCGCAGGCCGAGTTCAGCGCCTCGCCATCCTCCGTTCCGCGCGGCACCTTGCCGGCGCCATGCGGATTCCGTGCATGCTCCAGCATAATCCGCTGATAAAGCTGTTCGCTCATGCGAACAACTCCTGAGCCGCTCGCACACCCTCCACCAGAGCGTTCACTTCATCCATCGTGTTGTACGGCGCGAAACTCGCGCGCACCGCCGACTCAACCCCCAGCCGCCGCAACAACGGTTGCGCGCACATGTGCCCGGCGCGAACAGCAATGCCGCGACCGTCCAGCACCTGCGCCACGTCGTGCGCGTGAACCCCGTCCACGCAAAAAGAAACCAGCGACACCCGCTCCATTGCGGGGCCAAGAATCCGCACGCCGGGAAGCTCCGCCAAGGTCTGGGCGGCCTCACGCGCCAGCGCGGACACATGCTCATGTGCGCCAGCCGGTAAATTCTCCAGCCAGCCCATCGCCTCGCCCAGCCCCACCGCCCCCATCACATTGGGGGTGCCGCCTTCAAAGCGATACGGCGGTTCGGCCCACGTAGCCGCCTGCTCCTCCACGCGGCCAATCATCTCCCCGCCCAAAATAAACGGCTCCATTTGCGCCAGTAATTCCGCGCGGCCCCACAGCACGCCAATCCCCATCGGCCCATACATTTTATGGCCGGAGAACGCCAGAAAATCACAACCCAATGCGCGCACATCCATCGGCACATGAGCCGCCGCCTGAGCCGCATCCACCAGCACCCGCGCACCGGCCCCATGCGCCGCCGCGCAAAAGGCGCGCACGTCATTTTCAAAGCCCAGCACATTCGACACCCACGTCAGCGCCACCCAACGCACCCGCCCCCCCGCCAGCCCCTCTTGAAAACGCGCCAAATCCAAATGACCATCGGGCAGCAAAGGAATAATCCGCAAGTGCGCCCCCAGCGTTTGCGTGGCCTTGAGCCACGGCACCCAGTTGCCGTGATGCTCCTGCGCTGAAATCCATACCTCGTCGCCCGGCCCGATTCCCCCGTGCGCCAGACTATTGGCGACGATATTAATCCCAACGGTCGTCCCCGGCGTGAAAATCACCTCCGCTGGCGATTCCCCGCCGATAAACCGTGCCACCACCTCGCGCGCGCCCTCATAGGCGGCCGTGGCTTCCGCGCCCAGCCGATGCACACTCCGCCGCGTATTCGCATTATGCCGCCGGTTAAACTCATCCATGGCCCGCAGCACGCGCTCCGGCCGCTGGGTCGTTGCGGCATTATCCAGCCAGGCCACTTCCCGCTCAAATATCGGAAATTGCCGCCGCACATGCTCCGGCTGAAACAGAGCGGTTTCTTTTTGGTTGGTGAACTCGCTTGGCATAACACTTTGCCCTGAGGCGTCATCATGCTACATTTCATCCGTCATGCGCAAGAACATCGGTTGGCAAGATTTTCTGGATGGAATCAAGTACGAAATCCGCGTCACCTTCGCGGGTGGCGACCGAATCCGCTGGCAACGTCTCGCCCGGCATCTGGAACGCTGGGAATCATTCGAGCCAACCCCCGAACACTGGGCAACCCTTTTGGATAAAGTGAAAGCCCGCTATCAACGGCGGCAAATGCCCTACAAAACGGTGCAACTGGTCGAGCGCCTCTCGCCCCCGCCGGAACAGCCCCCCGAATCATGAGCAGCACCCTGGCCATCACCCGCCAGGCCTTGCGCGGCATGTTGCGCTCGCGCGTCGTGCTGGTTCTTCTCGGGGTGCTCGTCATCGCCGCCTGCTGGCTGCCCCTGACCGTACGCGGCGACGGCACCCTCACCGGCATGATTCGCCTGCAACTCACCTATCCCCTGGGCATCGGCATGTTCCTGCTCACCCTCGCCACCCTCTGGGCGGGCTGCTCCGGCATTGCCGGCGAAGCCGAAACCAAGACGCTGCACCTCCTCCTCGTGAAACCCGTTGGCCGCTTTCGCATTTGGCTGGGAAAATGGTTCGCGCTTCTCCTCATCAACGCCGTTTGCCTGACCATCATTGCCGGCGCCGTCGGCATCGGCCTGCAATGGCAACTGCGCACCCGCAACTTTCCGGCATCGGCTCTGGATGAAGCCCGCGCCACCACCCTCGCCGCCCTGCAAACCCTGCCGCCCCTCCAACCGGACATCACCGCCCCCGTGCAGCAAGCATACGAACAATGGCTCGCGCAAACTCCAAACGCTCAAGAAATCCCCGCCTCCGTCATTCTCCCCGCCATTCGCCGCACCGTTCTGGCCCGCGCGTTTTCCGTCCCGCCCAACGACGCGCTAACCCTCCACTACCCCCTCGCCCGCCACCCCACCGCCCCATACCTCGCGGTACAATGGCGCGGCGAATCCTCCGTCCCCGGCTCCGTGGAAATCAACGCGACGGTCGAACTTCGCATCGGCCATCAAACATTCAAACGCCCCATCCGCACCATACCCGGCTCCCTCCAAACCATCGTATTTGAAAACCTCCCCGCTGCCGACCAAGCCACCCTGATGTTCCACAACCACGGGAGCCACCAAAACGCCACCCTTTTCTTCGATCCGACCGACGGCCTTCTCTTGCGCCAACCCGTCGGCCGCTTCGCCACCAACTACCTGCACGCCCTCATCCAAATGTTCGCGCGCCTCGCCCTGTTCGCCGCCATCGGCCTCACACTAGGCACCTTCTTCTCCCGCCCCGTCGCCGGCTTCCTCGCCCTGGTACTCGTGCTGATTCTGCAACTCTCCGGCTTCATCACCGCCGCCGCCCAAGTGGACCGCGCCACCTTCATCGAAAACGTCGCACAATTCGGCGCAACCGCCCACACCCACGACGACTCACACCCCGCCCCCGCCCCCACCCTCGCCGCGCGCGCCACCGCCGCCGTCCTCTACTACACCTACCGCGGCACATGGCTCGCCCTGCGCCCCCTGCTCACCGACCGCACCCTCGACGACCTCTCCACCGGCACGCACATCCCGCTCCGCCAAGTCTGCAAAAACCTCGCCCAGCAAGCCCTTCTTTTCCCCCTCATTCTGGGACTCCTCGCAACCGCCGTCCTCAAAAAACGCGAATGGGGCCAACCCGCCCTCACCTGACATGCAACCCGCCCGCCCATCCAATTTTTCCACGCTATGGAAAAGTTTTTCGCGAATTTTCCACGCTATGGAAAAATATTTTCCACACCGTGGAAAAATTTTCCCCGCCCCGCTACCCCCCGTCCCCGCCGCCACCCGTTGCGAGGCCCGCCCATGAAGCGCGCCCTCCTCCTCATCTTGGCCATCGCCGCCCTCGCCCTCGCCGCCGGCACACTCAACGTGCGCCTGCTCCATCAGCGCACCGCGCAGCAACTCACCCTCGCCCCCCCCACTGAAAACCTGCCGCCCACCGTCGCCCTGACCACCATCGCCCTCGGCGGCTTCCGGGGCATTCTGGCGGACATCCTCTGGATGCGCGCCGGCGCTCTGCAAGAAGAAGGCCGCCACTTCGAACTCGTCCAACTCGCCGACTGGATTTCCCGCCTCCAGCCCCGCAGCCCCGCCATCTGGGCCTTCCACGCCTGGAACATGGCCTACAACATTTCCACCCTCATGACCAACCCCGACGAACGCTGGCGCTGGGTTCACAACGGCATCCGCCTGCTGCGCGACGAAGCCCTCCCCGCCAACCCCGGCGCCGCCAGACTATATCAGGAATTAGCCTGGATTTTCCTCCACAAGCTCGGCACCGACTCCGACCCCGCCGCCCCCTACTACCGCGAACGCTGGGCCGCCGAAGTCGCCTCCGGTGCCGTCCCCCTCAACCCCGACATCGTGCGCCAAATCACCGAAGAAATCGCCCCCCTCGACTGGCAAACACCCCAGGCCCAAGCCATCTACTGGGCCATGTCCGGCCTGCCCCGCGTCCGCTCCGACCACGAAGACCTCCCCCTGCGCCGCATCATCTATCAAGCCCTCATGCAACGCATCGCCCTCGGCGACCACCACCTGCTCGAACCCGCCATCCGCTACGTCCAGGACACCCGCGCACGCCACCCGCACATCGCCGCCCTCGCCACGGTGGAAGAACAACTCCTCAGCCAGCGCCGCCCCCCCTCAGCCGTTCCCCCGCCCCGTCAAGTAGCCCCCCTCCCCGTCAAGTAGCCGCCCGCCCGACCACCCTTGACCGCATCACCCAATCCGTGAACCGCGCCGGCACATACCGCGCCACCCAGCTCCCCAGCCACGCCGCCCCCGTCACCGGATACCGCACATGCGGAAAAGGCGACTCCAACCCGTGGATAATCTTCTTCGCCACCGCCTCTGGCGGCTTGCGGAAAATATCCGTCGGCCGCCGATACGTCCGCACCGGACTCGACAACTCCTTCTCATACTGCGCCGCAAACGCCGATTGCGCCTGCTCCAACTTCTCCCCCGCCTCCCGCACCACCCGCTTGCGGAAATTCGAGGCAATCGGCCCCGGCTCCAGAATCGAAACCGAAATCCCCGCCGACCCCAACTCCAGCCGCAAGCTATCCCCCATCGCCTCCACCGCAAACTTGCTCGCGCAATACGCCCCCATCAACGGAATCACCACACGCCCCACCACCGAACTAACCAAAATAATCCGTCCAACCCTCTGCTGCCGGAAAATCGGAATAAACCGGCGGGTAAAATCCAGCGTCCCAAAAACATTCGTTTCAAACTGCTGACGCATCGCCGCCCGCGTAACATCCTCCAGCGCCCCCGGCTGCCCATACCCCGCGTTATTCACAATCGCCCCCATGCGCCCATGCGTCTTCCCCAAAATTTCCCCCACCGCCCGCTCCACCGACCCCTCATCCGCCAAATCCAACATCACCGGCTCAAACCCCTCCCCCTGCAAGCGGTCAAAATCCGCCGCCTGCCGCACCGTCGGCAGCACCCGCCAGCCACACCGCTGCAAAAGCTGCGCCGTAGCCAGCCCAATCCCCGACGACGCCCCCGTCACCACCACAATTTTATCACGAACCAACGGATACCACTTCATACCCGCATTCTTGACCACACCCTCCCCCCACTTCAACCACAAATTGAACCACCCCCCTCCCCCGCTCAGGAAAATTAAAGATTGAACCCCCGCCATATTGTGGCATAGTGCATCCCAATCATTCGGGCGATTAGCTCAGTTGGTTAGAGCGCTTGCTTGACATGCAAGAGGTCACAGATTCGAGTTCTGTATCGCCCACCACTTAAAACCCCCGAAAATAAGGCGTTTTTG